>ERZ837380.1591-NODE-1591-length-27655-cov-4.765362_pt1 | contig 27655 bp, 26 predicted proteins | sample MGYA00519685_ERZ837380 | MGnify/ENA primary metagenome ERZ837380 (study PRJEB31850, sample SAMEA3708817) | human gut metagenome | biome: human gut; feature: human-associated habitat; material: faeces | place: China | collected 2014 ...
TCTCGTCAAAATACGGGTTTGTGCACCACTCTTTGTAAGCCTCCATGTAACTCATATCTCTTTTTCTCCTTTTACTGATATTCTTCTGCCGCGCAGAAGGAAGCTTTCTTGCTCTAAATTATAAACTTTTTTAATCTGATTGTAAACTAATTTTAGTTAATCTTCCGTTACGGTTCCATCCGATGCCACAGCTGCTTCCGAAATGCCGTCCAGATAATTCAAAACCGACTCTGCCTGTCCGCCTTCGGCAGGATATGTCACGCCTCCCGCCGCATACACCGGCACGAACCGGTAGGATGCCCGCCCCGCGGCGTCGATCGTCACCTCAAGCATCGCCGACCGGTCGATACTCTGCCCGAAGATAAAATTGCCAAGACTGTAGAATACCGGCTTCCCGTCGATATAGGAGACCCCCTGCAGACAGTGGGTGTGCGATCCCACAACCACATCCGCCCCGGCATCGATGCACGCCTTCGCAATCTGTGTCTGGTTCGCCTCCGGATATGCCTGGTACTCCACGCCCCAGTGCGGATAGACCGCCACATAGTCGCAGGTCTCCCTCGCTTCCTTAATTACCTCCACAAGAGCCGTGGTGTCATAGCAGCTAAACAGTCCCGGCACTGCATTTTCCACCTTCCAGTCCGCCGTCGGGACAACCCGGGATACCGCGATAAATCCGTATTTTTTCCCGTGGACTTCGATTACCTGCACCTGCTTTGCCCGCTCCGCGGAATCGCCCGCGCCGCCATATAGAATTCCGGCGCCGTCTAACGCTGCAAACGTATCCGAGAGCGCTTCCCTTCCATAATCAAGTGTGTGGTTGTTGGCGAGTGATACCACATCCACGCCCATCTCATTTAATGCCTTTACATAGCCCGGACTGCACCGGAATGTAAACTGTTTGTCCGCCATCGGCGTGCCGCGGTCCGAGAACGGGAATTCATTATTCACCATCAGAATATCCGCTGCCCGAAGCTCCTCCAACAGTTCCGGTGCAACCACGCCCTTGATTCCGTCCGCATCATAACCCGCCTTAAACGCATTTGCAAACAGGACATCCCCGGTAAAAAGAATCGTCGTACTGCCCTCCGCTTCCGCCTGACCGCCCGCTTCCGCTTCTTCGGCCACTTCCGCGGCTTCCGTTCTCTCCTCCGCCTCCGTGGTCTCCACCGCGGTCTCATTCTCCTCCCTGGCAGGCGCACGATCCGCTCCGCTATCCGCCCCCGCATGCTCCGTGTCCTCACCCGATACCACAGCTGCCGGCTCTTCGCCCGGCACCTTTACTTCCGGCGTGCTCTCTTTCGTCCGCGCCACGGCAGCAATACATCCTGCCACCATGACAATCGACAGCACATACAATAGGATTCTGCACTTTTTATTCATAAAATTCCTCCCTTATTCTTCTCTCTCATCGTCTCTAGTGTATCAGTGCTTTGTGTTTCAGGCAAGAAAAAAGACCATTCCGGCAAACTGGCATGGTCAATTTAATCGCAACTGGACATTTTTATCAATCCATCTTGTGTTATACTCTTATGCATCAACGTTGAAATACAAACTTTTATATGAATCTGACAGAAATGGAGACTTCCTATGACAAATCAAAATATCAAAAAACTGGTAACTGCTGCCCTCCTCGCCGCCATGACATGCGTGGCGACCATGATCATCAAGATCCCGACACCGACCTTCGGCTACATTCATCCGGGAGACGGCTTCGTTCTGCTGTGCGGCGTCGTGCTTGGTCCGCTTCCCGGAGCGCTCGCTGCCGGCATCGGCTCGATGTTCTCGGACATTTTCTCCGGCTACGTGACCTGGGCTCCTGCAACTTTCATTATCAAAGCGCTCACAGGCGGCATTGCCGGACTGCTCTTCCATCATTTTAAAAACACCCTGCACTCGAAAAAGGGACGCTACGCAGCGCTCGCACTCGGCGGCATCGTCGGAGAAGCCATTATGGTCATCGGCTATTTTCTCTACGAAACCGGACTTGCCGCACTCGGCAGCGGAGCCTTAAACCAGGCATCTATCGCCGCCGGCATTGCTTCCTCTGCGACCGGTATCCCGTTTAACATCGTACAGGGTGTTGTCGGCATTATTCTTAGTCTGATACTGCTTCCGGTGCTCTCTAAGATCCCGGATGTCCGTGACTGGATCGAGCGCTAGGCGACCACCTTTCCTCCGAAGATGACCTTCTTCGTGGACAGGTCATCCTTGGAGAGAAGGACACAGTCGCCGCGGTGGCCTGCGGTAATGCTTCCGCACACATCCGCCGCACCGATCGCTCTCGCCGGATTATAGGTTGCAGCGCGCACGGCTGTCTCTAACGGGATTCCCATGGAGACAGCCTTTCGCATGCAGTCCATGAGATTCGTCGCCGAGCCGGCAATCGTTCCGTCCTCTAAGGTTGCAAGATTGCCACGCACAGTAACCGGAAGTCCGCCAAGGGAATACGCACCGTCCTCCATACCGGTCGCCATCATGCTGTCGCTGATTAAGATCATACGCTCCGCCCCGAACAGGGAAAATACCACGCGGACCGCCGAAGCATCAATATGAATCCCGTCGCAGATCAGCTCCGGCATGACATGCTTCGCGTCAAACGCCGCGCCAAACACGCCCGGCGCGCGATGGGTGAACGGCGGCATTGCATTGAAAAAATGCGTCACATGATCCGCCCCCTGTGAAAATGCGCGGTATGCAGTCTCGTAATCACTGCAGGTATGTCCGACCGAGATATGTACCTGATCCGCCAGCCGGCGGATGAACTCCTTGGCACCGTCCGTCTCCGGTGCAATCGTAATCAGACGCACCAGCCCGTGTGCTGCCTCCTGCAGCCGCAGGAACATCTCTACATCCGGATTCCGGATATAAGCCGGATTCTGCGCACCCTTTTTCTCCATGGAAATAAACGGTCCTTCCAGATGAATCCCGATCAGTCTCGCCCCGGTGTCCTGCTCTGCCTCCGGTCTCTTTGTATACGCATACGCATTGGCACACACCGTCTTAAGCGTCTCCTCCGAGAGTGTCATCGATGCCGGGCAGATGCTTGTCACCCCCTGGCGAAGCTCGTACGCACCGATCGCCTGCAATGCCTCCGGTGTTCCGTCCGAGAAATCATGACCTGCACATCCGTGAAAATGGATATCCACAAGCCCCGGAATCAGGTAATCTCCCCCTGCGTCCAGAATCTCTTCCCCGTCCGTGCCGGCCGCTTCACTCCCCGCAAAACAGCCGTTTTTTATCCGGACATCCCGCTCCACAAATCCGTGCTCTACCGTGTATACAAGTGCATTCTTAATTCTCATCTTAAATCCCCCATTTCCCTCTGACTTTACCTCTATAATGGTGACATGGAAAGCGCTGCCTCATCGCAGACAACCGTCACATCCGGATGCATCTGCAGGATGGATGCCGGCACTTCCGGCGTCACCGGTCCGAAGAACGCGCGTGAGACGATATCTGCTTTGCTCTCTCCCGAGACAACCACCAGAATCTTTTTTGCCTGCATGATCGTTCTTATTCCCATAGTATATGCCTGCTTGGGCACTTCGTCAATAGAGGTAAAAAAACGTGCATTAGCCCGAATGGTACTCTCTGCCAGATCCACCAGATGTGTCTCCTTCTCGAACGCTGCACCCGGCTCATTAAATCCGATATGTCCGTTATTCCCCAGCCCCAAAAGCTGTAAATCGATTCCGCCGAGCGACTTTATGATCTGCTCATGCTTTACGCAGGCATCTGCCGCGTCCGGGTTTGTGCCATCCGGGACATGCGTTGCCGTCTTATCGATATTCACATGGTCAAACAGGTTCTCCTGCATAAAATAGTAGTAACTCTGCGGGTCCGTGTGTGCCAGACCGCGGTATTCGTCCAGATTGACCGTTGACACTCTGGAAAAATCAAGATCTCCCTTCTCATACCACTCGATCAGCTGACGGTATGTTCCCACCGGCGTCGATCCCGTGGCAAGACCGAGTACACAGTCCGGTTTCATAATAATCTGCGCCGAAATGATATTTGCCGCCTTTCTGCTCATGTCCTGATAGTCTTTTGCTCTGATAATGTTCATCGTAATCCCTTTTCCCTTTCTCTCATGAGGCAGGAGGCGCCTTCCCGTCTCCCGCCCGTTATTTACTGCAGATTTTTCTGCCTCTGTCTTGACTTTATCAGCCAGGCAACGCCCTTTCAAGGGTTTGCGGGCAACTGCACAAACAGGGATAAAAAAAGGCAAGCGCAAATCACTTTTCATTTTCCATGGAAGATGATATGATACATACATCAATACCTGTCAGGAGATTTTTACATGGTTTATGCGATTATTGCCGGCGGGGTATTCCTGTCGGATCTCATCTTAAAGCGTTACATGGACAAAAAATATGCCCGCAAGGTACGCCATCCGCGGCTCGGGGGCAGGATTGTCCTGGAAAAATATTATAACAAAGGCGCGGCTTTGAATTTCATGGTAAAAAGGCCAAATCTTCTGCGCATCATCCACACCGTCATTCTTGTTGTTGTCGGGGTTTTTTCCTATTTTCTGATGCGCCTTAGCGGACACGCGCTGGAAAAAACGGGCGTTGCGCTCCTGCTCGGCGGCGGTTTAAACAACCTTTACGACCGCTACACGAAGGGACATGTCGTCGACTATTTTCATCTGAATTTCGGTCCGAAATGGCTGCGCGCGATCGTCTTCAACATCTCTGACTTCTGCATTTTCATCGGGGCACTGCTCGCCGTTGCCGGATCGGAGGTCTCATGACCAGAGAATCCTATGAAAAAATCACCGGCATCTTACGTGGACATCCGCGGCGCATCCGGCTGGTATGCCTGTTCAACCACACCTTGACCGGCTTTATTTTTGTGCTGTACCCGGCGTTTCTGCTGCTGCTTTTTCTCGAGGGCAGCACTTTTTTCCTGAGGGCGCTTTTCGTTCCCGCCGTCTCCTTTGCCGCAGTCACAGTCTTCCGCCGGATCTTTAACGCCCCAAGACCTTATGAGAAGTTCGGTCTTCCGCCTGCCATAGAAAAAGATACGGCCGGGAAATCTTTTCCCAGCCGTCATGTCTTTTCCGTATTTATCATTGCCGCCACCATTTTCTATGTCCACCCTTCCGCCGGCATTCTGCTCGGACTCTTAGGGGTTGTCCTTGCCGTCCTGCGCGTGATCGGCGGCGTTCATGAGCCGCGCGACGTCATCGCAGGCGCTCTTGCAGGGATTCTGTGCGGCGTGCTCGGATACTATGTACTATAGCTGTCCGGGCACCTTACTTTCCAAGTACCTGATTCCGGTATTCATTGGCGGAGACTCCCTCCTGCTTCTTAAATACCCTCGAGAAATGTGCCAGATCTAAAAATCCCACCTGCTCGGAGATATCTCCGATGCGCAGCGACGGATCTTTTAGCAGTTCTTTCGCATGCTCAATGCGGACGTGATTCAAAATGTCTGAAAAGCTCTGCCCCGTGTGGCGGTTTAAAAGCTTGCTTAAGTGCCACTGGCTCACATACGTCTTCTCTGCCACCTCGCAGAGCGTCAGCTTCTTCGTATAATTCTCCTCAATGTAAGTCAGTGCATTCTTCACGATAAAGCTGCTCGATGCACTCTCCTTGTGCTCTTCCGCCGCTTCCCCATCCTGCGGGTCACGCTTCGGCTCATCCCCGGTAATTCCTTTCCGATTTAAGTTCCCGCACATCTTTCCGATGGCTTCTTCCAGTTCGTCCATGTTGGACGGCTTGAGCAGAAAGCGCGTCACCCCGAGACGGATTGCCTCCTTCGCGTACTCGAAATCACGGTAGCCCGTCAGAACACAGACCTCGAGATCCGGGAACTGCGAGTGGATCGCAGCGATCATCGCCAGTCCATCCATCTCCGGCATGCAGATATCCATAAACACAATATCCGGGTGAATCTCCTCGATAATCTTTTTCCCTTCCAGCCCGTCGTGCGCCGTTGCCGCGACCTTACAATTCCACTTTTCCCACGCGATGCTCCTCGATAACCCTTCCACGATGATCGGTTCGTCATCCACAATCATCACCTTGTACATAGCCAATCCTCCACTTGAGCAAATTCCGCTCTCTTTCCAAGAAGTTTAGCCTTTCACGGCACCTGCTGTCAATCCTTTGATGATATTTTTCTGTAACAGCACATACACAATCATGACTGGGATGACAATGATCGTAACCGACGCCGCCATCAATCCGAAATCGGTTCCATACTGGGAACTGATCTGTTCTAACAGTGTGGAGATCGGATACCTGGTCGGGTCACGCATCATGATTTTCTGTACAAACAGATCGTTATAAGACCAGAGGAAACTAAAGATGGCAACCGTTGCAAGTGACGGTCTGCAAAGCGGAACAATAATTTTTCCAAATACCTTAAATACATCTGCGCCTTCCATGTAGGCAGCTTCCTCCATCTCCAGCGGGATGCTCTGCATGAAACCGGTCATAACGATCGTCGCAAAGCTTAAGTTTCCGGCAATCTGCGGCAGGATAACCGCAATGCTTTTGTTCAGAAGCCCCCATTCCACCATCATCTTAAACACCGGAATGATCGTGGAAAATACCGGAAACATCAGACTTGCCACGATGAGGCTGCGGATCAGCTCCTTGCCCTTGAAATGATATCTGGTAAGTCCGAATGCCATCAGCGACGCGAATACCATAACGACTACTGTTACCGTGCCTGAGATCACGAAGCTGTACCTATAGGCTCTTAAGACGTTTAACCGCTCAAATGCCGTCTGATAATTCATCCAGGTGAACGTCTCCGGAAGTGAGAAGGAGGAGCGGAGCACCTCCGCGGACGGTTTAAAGGAATTCAGCACCACCCACACAAACGGGAAAATGGTGAGCACCGCCCAAAAGATCAGTACGAGATAAATGACGACCGTACCGGCTCCGATTCTCCTGTGTTTTTTTCTGACTGCCGTTGCACATACTGCTGCATCCATTTAAGACACCCCCTTCTTTTTCTCTGCTCTTGCGCGCTTTTTCGCTTCTTTATCGTCCGCATCCGCCGTAAGAAAACCGACCGCTTTCGATACCACAATGCCGAGCACCACGATCAGAACCGCCAGCGTGGAACCGTAATCATAATTGTTGAGTCCGAAGGTCTGCTGGTACATATACGTTCCGAGAAAATGTGTCAGCCCCTGCGGTGCGCCGTTTGGCACCATCACCCACGGAAGATCGAATACTTTTAACGCTCCCGTTACCGCCAGTGTGACCGATGTAAAAAATACCGGTTTCATCATCGGCAGTGTAATATAAAATACCTGCTTGAAACGGCTGCATCCGTCGATGGACGCCGCTTCATATATGTCGTCAGGAATATCGCTTAACCCCGTGAGGAGAATGACAAAGTAAAAACCGATGTAACTCCACAGCGTCGGAATACAGACCATGATAAATGCCAGGCTGGGAGAAAGCCAGTTGACCGGCTTTGCTCCAATGCTCTCTAAAATCTGATTCAGCATACCACCGTTATAGTTGTAGAATAATTTGAACAACAGACCAATCGCCGTTGCAGAAATCACTACCGGAAAAAAGTACACCGTACGGAATAACTGCTGAAGCTTTTTTATCTGTGAAACCATTACCGCAAGCACAAATGCGATTCCGACCTCAAAAATCACCGTGAGCACCATCATCTTCAGGGAATTGATGAGCGCCGTCCTCACATCCGGGTCTGTAAACAATTTCTTGTAATTTTCAAATCCAATAAACTTCCATTCAGTTCCCGGCATCTCGATGATTGCCGTCATATCATAAAAGCTGTTCTTAATATTCTGCACGAACGGTATGTAAAGAAAGACTAACATGAACAATAAACCCGGTACCAAAAACACCATAAGCGGCCATTTTTTCTTATATAACATCTTTCTTCCACCTTTCTATCATAAAAATAACTGTTTTTTGGGTACAAAAAACGAAGGGGCCGCTGGGCATAGCCCCTCCGTCATACTGTTTTCTGTATCTGATTTTACTGCTGCACCAATGTGAGTGCCTCGTTGATGGCATCTTCCGCCGACATAGCACCTGTAGATACCTTGACAATCTCTACCACAAGTGTCTTGTATGCATCGCCGATTCTGGAATCTGTCGGTGCCACGATCGCCGTTGCGTTGCTTGTGTACTCTGCGATAGACTGTGCAAACGGTGTTGCACCCTCTACCGGTGTTACCTCAACAGCTGCCTGGGACACAGCGCCGGTTGCTTCCCAGTATCTCTGAACGCCTGCCTGGCAGGTGTGTGCCATGACGAATTTCACTGCTGCATCTCTCTTGTCCGGATCTTCCCATGCCTTCTTTGTGATATAGAATCCGGAAGAGATACCGCCTACCAAAGAGCCCGCCTCTGCTTTCTGATCCGGAACACCCGGGAATGCGATCACAACGGTGTTGTCGGTATCCTCGATGTTTCCTGCATACCAGGAACCGTCTAACTGCATGGCAGCTTTCTTGTCGCGGAATAACTGGCCTGTGTATGCGTCATCAACGGTGTCGGTATCCTCCGGGAATGCCCCCATATCTCTTAATGTCTTAAACATCTCAAGACCCTTTACCCATCCTTCCGGCGCGCTCGTCGGAATGGAAGTATACTCATCCACGCCGGATGCATATAACATCAGGAACTCAATCCAGTAATGCGGTACGTTGTTTAACGAGCAGGCAATCGGAATGATGTCGTTCTCCTTGAACGTCTCAATCGCTGTCTCCATGGAAGCCCAGTCTGTCGGAAGTTCCAGATCGTACTGGTCGAACAGATCCTTGTTGCAGTATAAGCCTTCCCAGTATCCGGTTGTCGGAACCGCACGCTCAACACCGTCGGTGTTTGCTGCTGCCTGTAATGCGGAATCCAGTGTGTCTGCCGCATAGTCCGGATATTCTGCGCGGATGTCTTCAATTGATACCAGCTTATCCGTTGCAATGATGCTGTCTGCGGTTGCATCCGTGAAGAACTGGATGACATCCGGCTCATTGCCTACGGAGAAGTCCGCATTGACTGCTGCTTTCCATTCCTCATCGGATGTCTGTGAATTGTCTTCGATCGTTATGTAGTCATACTGCTCCATAAACTCTTTGTTGATTGCTTCGTAGGTCTCCTTATTCGGATCGGTTCCTCCGAACATCGACACAGTTCTTAATGTCACCGGATTTCCGGATGCTTCTGCCGTACCCCCGCCTGCTTCTGTTGTTCCGGCTGTCTCTGTCTTTGTGTCGGCTGCCGTGTTGTCTGTCGTTGCAGTCTCATCGGACCCTGCCCCGCATCCTGCCAGCATGGACACTGTCATTGCGCCAGCCAGCATCATGGATAATACCTTTTTCTTCATAGTCAAAACCCTCCTTGTTTTTGTTCCTGCAAATGTTTTTCATTTGCTATACTGATATTATACGAGCAGAACTCACAAAAGGCATTAGACCCATTTGACATTATTTGTTCAATCTTGCTATGTTCTTTAACTCATTTTGCGCTTCGCTTCTCTCTTTTAACGATATTTCATCCTCATGGTCAACGTACGGTATCGTAATCGTCGAAACCGTGATGCAGTCTTCCTCCTGCTCGATCGACAGACCGTATTCGTCCCCATATACCAGGCGGATTCTGCGGTTCACGTTCTGAATCCCAATGGAGGTGTGGCGTCCGGTATTCTTCGGAAGCTTGCTCTCATCGCCCTCCAATATAGCATGGATCCGCTCCAGCTCCTCCTCCGTCATCTTTTTGCCCGTATTGCGCACTTTTAAGTAGACATTTTCATCATCGTGGTATACGTGAAGCCGGATGACGCCGTTTTTTACCGTCTCTACCCCATGCACAATCGCATTTTCCACAATCGGCTGTAAGATCAGCGGCGGCACCATCAGATAGAGCAGATCATCGTCAATCTTGCGCTCGATCGAGAGTCTCTGCCCGAACCGCATGGACATAATGTAAAAATAGGCATCAATGCACTGCAGTTCCTCCGCAAGGTGAATCTCCTTTACATTGGCGCGGTTCATCCGGTAATCAAGCACGGTTCCCAGCGATTCAATCATTTTAGACACGACCGTATCTCCCGACATCCGTGCCTGCCAGTTCATCATCTCTAACGTATTGTTCAGGAAATGCGGATTGATCTGCGCCTGAAGCGCCTGAATCTGTGCATCCTTGCGCGCAAGCTTTTCACTGTACATGGAATCAAACAGATACTTCACCTGCGCGGACATGCTGTCGAAGCTCTCCTTCATCTGCATAAATTCCTGATTGGGCATGTCTCCCTCGACCGTGATTCCCATCTCTCCCGCTTCCATCCGTCCGGAAGCGCGGAGCATCCGGTCGATCGGGTGCTGGATATTCCTGCGGATAAAATACACCACATAGCCAAACAGCGGAATCAACAGCAAAAACATCAGCGCAACAATCGTATAGAACTGGTACAGCCCGGAATAGAGTTCGCTCTTTCTGGCAAAAAGTACAATGCCGATATGAAAATCATCCCGCCGCTCCTGGTACAGATACGCGCGGTAGGTAGCGTCCTCCGCCTTTGAGAATGTGTGGTTGCTCACCCCGTCATACTTTTGCAGAAGCTGCTCTAAAAGCTGTTCCTTGTCACTCTTCTCCTCGTTTTTCACAAAGTCAACCCGCGCATCGCGGCTTCCGAAGCAGACCACCATATCATTCAAAAGACCGGTATCCACATCCTGAAACACCTTGCTGCGGTTTAACTCCACCACCAGCGTGCCGTACCGTGTATAATCCATCGTCGTGTACAGATTGCGGACGATAAAAATACGCCCGTCGACCACCCGCACGCAGGCATACGCCGAATCCGAATCTATCACATCTTTGAGGTAAGGCTGTATCTCATCCACATAACTCTTTAACGAGATGCCGGTGCGCGAAGAAAAGCTCTCCGGATCTTCGGTTCCGTAACAGTAGTAGGCATACATATTAAAACGCTCGTCCAGATAGAACTTTCCGCGCAGGCTGGTATAGACATCCTGAAGATAGTCGTTTCTGGAATAGTCTCCCCGGAGGTATTTTTTCCAGGCATTCTCCCAGGTCTTCTCATAGGAAGGTCTCTGGCAGAGCGTGATGGCATCCTCGATGCGGATCGATGCAAAGGAAGCCATATTCTCTAACTGATCCTCCATCAGACCTTCCGTCTTCTCAATGATTCCCTTCCGGTAGGAGCTGGTGGTATATGCAAAAAATACCGCGATCGGGACACCCCAGCACAGGATGACAAATACTATAATTTTCTTCTTCAATGACGACAGTCGTCTCTTTTTCTCCATAAAGCTGCCTCCCCGTGTTCTCTCTCCATTATAGCAGAACACCGCCGCGCGGACTAGACAGCATATACCCTGTCTTTGCCAAGTTTTGAGCACTCCACCGGAGATGTCCGCAAGCTGCAGACAATTTTAGGACTTTCGTGTGCCTCTTATCGAATTGCTGAACAAAACATAACCGCGCGAAGCCGATGTCTGAATTGCCATCTGCCTTTTTTTTAATGGCAGATGGCAGCGAGTTTCGGTTCGCGCGGTTTTATATTGTCTGTGAAGCAATTCGATTAGGGGCGCTAGAACGCCCGCCCATTGTCTGCGGCTTGTCGGACACACTCTGTGGATTGTCCAGACGTGGCAAAGACACAGAATAGGATGTCAGACGCGGCATGGAAGAAATACTCAGATTTTACTTCAAAGATCTGCCTTGGCAGATACATTCGGAACTTTGTGCCCTCTAATCTCCTATCCTGTCACTCATGCTAATCAGCGCCTCGTGTGACAGCGCTTTTCTATCTCCTATTCTTTCTCGATACAACGGTCGAGCTGTGCGAGCAGATCTTCGTACTTGCAGAGCCCCTGCTTGCGCCAGTCGCATTTTCCACAGTTCTCCATAAAGAAATCCATGTTCATCGCCGCGCGTGCGTGTCTGCACATCTCACGGTATGTATAGACCCTGTTCTCCTCGAGTCCGAAGAATTCGATGACCCGGCGGTCTTTGTTCACGACCCGGTTGTGGTTGTGGACGCACTCGTTCGTCTCCGTCCGGTTCGGACAGTTCGCACAGATCATATCCGGTTCCGCCACCAGAAAAAGTTCCTCGTCCGGATCTTTTCGCAGGCGTTCCACCACCGCCGTCATATTTTCACAAAACGCACCGCTGTAGCCTTTTCCCTCATAGAGCGAAGTACAGACGATGTGATGTCCTCTGAATTTGTCTGCCATAGCAACTGTACACTCCTAAACTGCCGCTTTTGTCTTCTCTTCCAGAATATTTCCTGCTGCAAGCGCCTTGCGGATCGGAATTGCCACCAGATACGCGCCCACAACGGAGATCACGTCCTTCACAATGTAAGGAACAGATACCGCTACGAAAGCAGCCGGAAACGGTGTGGCAGCCACGATGGCGAACTGAATGACACCGAGCAGATGACACACAGCAAGACCGGCAAGTCCTAACAGCACGCGGAGCCAGATCTGCTTCTGTGCCATGCCCACGCCGCAGAGCATTGTCAGGAAAATGAATCCCCAGATAAATCCGCCGCTGTAGCCGGCAAGCCAGGACGGTCCGCCTGTCATTCCCGCAAACACCGGAACGCCTACTGTACCGAGCAGGATATAGATCAATGTGGATGATGTTCCCTTTTTCCAGCCGAGCACATAGCCGCACAGCGCCATTGCAAAAGTCTGAAGTGTCACCGGAACGCCGGTCGGCATCGGGATCGTCAAGATGGACAACACGCTAAGCACTGCCGTAAACATACCCACTGTTACAATTGTCTTTGTTGAAATCTTCATGATTCTCCTCGTTTCCGCAGGAATCGCATATTTTACCGCTCTTTCCTGCTGTTTTTCGCGCAGAAATCCCCTATGGGTCTCTCTGTCTGCAAAAACAATCATAACACTTTTTTGTCGATTGTCAACCTGTTTTGTATTGCGGTTGACAATTCTCTAATTGCATTTCCGGTTCTTTCCAAAAATCAGGTCGTAATTGATACTGTGATAGAAAACCTCCTCGATATCACAGGACGATATATCATAGTTGCCAAGCATCCACATCACCTTCGCAATCACGGACTCTAACGTCATATCGTAGGACTCTAAGAAGCGGCAATATTCTTTCATGTTGTGGCCGACCTCGTAGACCGTCATATCGCTTCCCTCGTGCGCCACCTGCGTCGCCATGACCACCAGCTTGTCCGGATGCTCCTGGCACAGCCGGTAAAACTCCTCTGCGATAGACTGCGGTATACCGCCCACGCCAAAGCTCTCCACAATGATACAGTCATAATTTTCAAAAATACTCTTTAACACCTTGGGACGGATTCCCGGGATCAGCTTCATCAGGAAAACATTTTCATCCAGCTTCTCATAGAACCGGACTTCCTCCTCGTACGGAAGCATGGGGATATAGCGCATAATATTCATGTCCTGTATCACGGCGAGCGACGGATAGTCAATACTGGAAAATGCATTGTAGCTCTTGGACCGCACCTTCTTGGCACGGGTTCCGGCGATGACTTTTCCATCAAACACAATCTGTACCCCCTGTGAGCGGTCATCGGCAGCATATAAAAAGCTGTCGATCAGGTTCGACTTCGCGTCCGTGATCTCCAGGTCGATCGGCTTCTGCGCACCGGTAATCACAATCGGCTTTTTCGTGTTCTGCACCATATAGGAAAGCGCCGCTGCCGTGTACGCCATCGTATCTGTCCCATGGGCAATCACGAATCCGTCAAAATCGTCGTAGTGCTCCCAAATCGCATGAACCATGAGTTTCCAGTGTGACGGCTCCATGTTGGTGCTGTCCAGATTTAAAAGCTGAACCGCCTCGACATCGCAGATCTCTTTTACCTGCGGAATATACTCGATCAGCTCCTCCGGTGTGATCTGCGGTTTTAAGCCGTTATCCGACTTTCTGGACGCAATCGTTCCTCCGGTTGCCAGTAATAAAATACGTTTCTTCTGCTGCATACTCTCTCTCCGTTCTATCGTAATAATCCCCTCAGTGCAGCAAGAAGCGCCTCCACGTTTTCCTCTTTGGTTGCCCAGCAGGTACAGATGCGGACAGCGCTATGCGTATCGTCCACACGCGCCTGATATTCAAATGCAAAATCGTCTTTTAACTTTTCAAGCACCGCATCCGGAAGAATCACAAACTGCTGGTTCGACGGCGAGTCCACATAAAATTTTACGCCCATGTCCTTTAGCTCATCATGGATCTTTTCCGCAAGCCTTGATGCATGCGCCGAGATCTCAAAATACCTTTTCTCCTCGAATAGCGTGAGGAACTGGATGCCGAGCAGTCTGCCTTTTGCCAGCATGCCGCCCCGCTGCTTCATATTGTAACGGAAATCGCGCTTCAATTCCTCGTTTGTGATCACAACCGCCTCGCCAAAGAGCGCTCCGACCTTGGTTCCTCCGATGTAGAAGACATCCGTGAGTGCTGCCACATCGGCAAGGGTCAGATCATTTTCCCGGCACGTAAGACCGTAGCCCAGTCTTGCACCGTCTAAAAACAGATAAAGCCCTCTCTCTTTGCAGACATCATAGATCGCCTCCAGCTCCGCTTTTTTATAGATCGTGCCAATCTCCGTCGGATTGGAAATATAGACCATCTTCGGCTGAACCGTGTGTTCAAAACTTGCGTCTGCATAATGCGCGTCCGTATATGCAGCAATCTGCTCTGCTGTCAGTTTGCCGTCCGCCGTCTCGATCGTAAGGCACTTGTGTCCGCAGGACTCCAGTGCTCCCGTCTCATGTACGTTGATGTGTCCGGTCACCGCAGTGATCACACCCTGATAGTGTCTTAATGCAGCCGAAATCACTGTCACATTCGTCTGTGTTCCTCCCACCAGAAAATGCACCGCTGCCTCCGGTGCGGCGCACGCCTCTTTTATCTGCTCCGCAGCTGCCGCACAATATACATCCTCCCCGTATCCCGGGGTCTGTTCCATGTTGGTTGCCGCAAGTCTCTCTAAGATCGCCGGATGGCATCCCTCTGTGTAATCACTGTTAAACCGTATCATCTTTCTGATTCCTTTTCTCTATGTATTTGAGACGCGAACCAGCTCCTTCAGCTTCCGTGCTGCCGCGCCGCTGTCGATCGCCTCTGCCGCTAATTTTACACCCGCTTCCATAGATTCCGCAACCCCTCCGACATAAAGAGTTGCACCTGCGTTCAAAAGAACGATGTCACGCTTGGCGCCGCGCTCCGTTCCGTCCAGAATGGCTCTCGTAATCTTTGCGTTTTCCCCGCCGCTTCCGCCACGCAGCTCCTCCAGCGATACGCGCTTCATACCGAACTGCTCCGGTGTGATGGTAAATGTTGTCACCGCTCCATCCCGGATCTCGGATACCGTGGTCGCTCCTGTAAGCGTAATCTCATCCATGTTGTCCTCACCGCTGACCACATACGCGCGCTCCACCCCAAGTCTGCTCATCGCCGTCGCTACCTTTTCCGTGAGTGACGGACTGTAGACACCGACCACCATATTTTTTGCGCGGGACGGATTAGCGAGCGGTCCTAAGATATTAAAGACGGTACGGATTCCCATCTCACTGCGCGCCTGCCCGACATAGCGCATGGACTTGTTAAAAAGCTGCGCAAACATGAAGCCGATGCCAGCCTTCTCCACGCATTCCTCCACTTTCCTCGGATCTGCCATGATATTGACACCGAGCGCCTCTAGCACATCCCCGGCGCCCGATTTCGACGAGATGGAGCGGTTTCCGTGTTTTGCCACCGGGAGTCCTGCAGCAGCCACCACGAACGCCGACGTGGTGGACACGTTAAAGGTAAATGTGCGGTCTCCGCCGGTTCCCACCAGATCAATATAATTATCAACCTTCGGGGAAATCGTCTCAGCCTTGTCGCGGAGCACCGCTGCAAATCCAGCCAGTTCATCCAGCGTCTCGCCCTTCACGCGCTCCAACGCCAGAAACGCCGCGATCTGCGCCTGCGTCGCATCGCCGCTTAACATGATGTCCATCGCCTTTTTTGCTTCTTCCTCTGTCAGATTTTCTCCCTCGGCAACCTTTGCAATATATTCTTTCATTCTTTTTCCTCCTCTATCTGTTCAGTTCCCTTTTGAATGTCCGGCAGTATGTCTCCGCCGCCTCCGGCGCAAATCCCTGCTCCTCCAACAGCCTGATAAAATAACTTCCGACGATCGCTCCGTCGATCAGATCTGCAAGCGGCAGAACGTCCGCCGCCGTCCGGATGCCAAACCCCATCATCACCGGCAGATCCGTCGCATCACGGACTGCAGTAAGATAGCTTCTTACCTCCTTGTGGAACTCCGCTCCCTGTCCCGTGACACCCATGGACGATACGCAATAGACGAATCCCCGCGCCCCGGCGAGAATCTTCGGAATCCGCGCCCCGGACACCGGCGACACGAGCTGGATTAAGATCGTATCCTCCGATGCGTTAAGCACCGTCATCAGTTCCTCCTGCTCCTCAAACGGCAGATCCGGAACGATCAGTCCGTCCACCCCCGCCTCATTGCATCTTTTTACAAACGCTTCCACGCCGTAGTGCAGGATCGTGTTGTAATACATCATGAAGATGATCGGGACCGTCACACCCTCCGTGCGCAGTTCCTGCATCATTGCAAAAATCTTCTTCACATTCACCCCGCCGAAGATTGCACGGTACGATGCGTCCTGGATGACCGGTCCGTCCGCCACCGGATCGGAAAACGGCACGCCAAGCTCAATCACGTCGCAGCCGCCGCGCTCCTGCGCCCGGATGATTTCTTTTGTGGCTGCCAGATCCGGCAGTCCCGCGGTAATATAAGTAATAAATGCTTTCTCCTGCTTTTTGCTGCAGGCGTTCATACGCGCTTCTATTCGATTCATATCTGTCATATCCTCCCTCGCCGGACAACTTTCCGGCTCAATTTAAATATCCTTTTCCTGCAAGATAATCTGCGATCGTATTGACATCCTTGTCGCCGCGGCCCGACAGACAGATGACCATGGTCTCCTTTGCCGCCTGCTTCTCACCGACCGCCTCTTTGCGCTCCCTCGCGTACTTCATCGCATAGGCAACTGCATGGGCGCTCTCGATCGCAGGAATGATTCCCTCCAGTCTGCACAGCTCCATCAGCGCATCCATCGCCTCATCATCCCGGATTGCCACATATCGTGCGCGTCCGCTCTCCTTTAAGTACGCGTGCTCTGGACCGACGCCCGGATAATCCAGCCCCGCTGAGATGGAATGTGCAAGCTGGACATTGCCGTCCGCATCCTGCAGCAGATAGGAACGCATGCCGTGCAGAACTCCCGGCTCGCCAAGCGCCATCGCCGACGCGTGTTCCCCGGTCTCGATTCCCTTTCCGGCTGCCTCCACGCCGATCAGCTTTACCCCCTTCTCTTCAATAAAATCCGCAAACATGCCGATGGAGTTCGAGCCGCCTCCCACACACGCCATCACGACATCCGGAAGCTTTCCCTCCGCCGCAGGGATCTGTTTTTTCGCCTCGCGGCTGATGACGCTCTGAAACTCTTTCACCATCTTCGGATACGGATACGGTCCCACAGCAGAACCGATGATGTAAAAGGTATCCTCCGCCGTCTTTGCCCAGGTACGGATCGCCTCGTTGGTCGCATCCTTTAGTGTATTGCTCCCCGAAGTGACACTGACAACCTTCGCGCCGAGCATCTCCATGCGCATCACGTTTAACGACTGTCTTTTGATATCCTCGGCTCCCATATAGACCGTACACTCCATATCAAAAAGTGCCGCACCGGTCGCCGTCGCCACGCCGTGCTGCCCCGCTCCGGTCTCTGCGATCACCTTTTTCTTGCCCATGCGCTTCGCCAGCAGGATCTGTCCGATCACATTGTTAATCTTGTGTGCGCCGGTGTGATTTAAATCCTCGCGTTTTAAGTATATTTTCATGCCGTACTTTTCACTGAGACGCTCCGCGTAATATAACGGGGTCTCTCTCCCAACATACTGTTTCAGATAGTAGTGGTATTGTTCGAGAAATTCCGGATCACGGATTGCTTCCTCGAATGCCGCATCCAGTTCCTCTAAAGTATTCATCAGCGACTCCGCCACATACTGTCCGCCAAATGCTCCATAATATGCTTTCCTGTTCATGTCTCGTCTTTCCTTTCCTGATCACGTTCCGCCGCGCCTTCTTCTTCCTGTTCAGACGCCTTCTGTTTTTTGTACGGATTTTTTAAATTCTTTAATCCTGATTATACTTTTTGCTCTCGTTCCGTCGCACAGCGTTTCCACGCCGCTGCTGACATCTGCGACATCGGGGGCAAAGATTCTGATTCCCTCCGCCACATTCTCTGCGTTAAGTCCGCCTGCCAGCACAAAAGTACGCCCCTCTGCCAGCAGTTTCTCCCGGAACGCACGCACGGCACAGCACATCTCATCCTGTCCGTTCTGTTCCCAGCCGAATGTCTTTCCGCTGCCGTACGCTCCGGCATCAATCACAACCCCGGCAATCCGGTGATATTCTTCCTGGCGCCATCGGCGAACCTCGGCAGGATCACGGAGGTTGACTGCCAGCCACACCGGCAGCTTCGTCTGCGCTGCGATCCGCTCCGCCTCTGCGGCATCCACGCCATGCACCTGCAGCAGATCAAATCCTGCCCGCCCGATGTCCTCGATCAACGCTCTCTCCGGCGCGACCGTCACGGCTGCTTTTCTTATACCTTTATTTAATTTTTCAAATAGTTGTCTTGCTTTCTGCACTGTGACATAACGTTTACTTTTCTCGTACAGCACGAATCCGGCGTAATCCACACCTGTCTCATTGAGCGCTGCTATCTCATCCTCTCCTGTGATGCCGCAGATCTTGATCTTCGTCAATGTCCATCCTCCCTACCGCTGCTTCCAGCGCGCTGCCACCTCTCCCGGGTGCTCCGCCTCCATAAAGGCTCTCCCGATCAGAAATGCATTCACACCGCATGCTTTTAAGAACTCCACATCCTCATCCGATACAATGCCGCTTTCCGCCACCAGAAGCTTCTCCTGCGGCACCATGCGGCTTAATCGCTCCGTTGTTTGCAGGTCAATGGAAAAATCCTTCAGATTGCGGTTATTGACGCCGATGATCTTTGCATCCAGCTTTAACGCCCGCTCCATCTCCGCCTCGTCGTGTACCTCGACTAACGCATCCAGCCCCAGCTCCCCGGCAAGCTGGTAGAATTCATGCATCTGCACATCGTCTAAGATTGACGCAATGAGAAGCACCGCGTCTGCACCGATTGCACGTGCCTCATAGAACTGGTACGGGTCAATCATGAAATCCTTGCGCAGGATCGGAAGATCGGTCATCTGCCGGATCTGTTCTAAGTACGCCGTGCTTCCGTCAAAGTGATCCTCCTCCGTCAGGCAGGAGATCGCATCCACAGAAGCATTGTATTCCTCAACTCTATCTAATAAGTTAATCTTGCTTTTAATTTTACCGAGACTTGGGGACGCCTTTTTGAACTCTCCGATGATGGAAATGACATCTCCCTCAAGTGCTCCCTTAAAATCATGATGGCTGCTCTCATACGCCTCCGCCAGCTTTCGCATCTCCTGCTCCGGTATCCGTCTCTTATGTTCCGGCAGTCTTCTTTTTTTATCGCTCACAATCTGATCCAGTATCATACGCTGCTCCTCCCTTAAATGACACCCGACAGGAAATTCTCGATCATCCGCTTTCCGTGTTCCGTGTAGATGGACTCGGGGTGGAACTGGAGACCGACCACCGGATACTCTTTGTGCCGCATCGCCATAATCTCGCCGTCCGCGGTCTGCGCGGTGACTTTCAGGCACTCCGGCAGATCGTCTCTTAGCACCGCCAGGGAATGATACCTTGCCACCTTAACCGGCGTGTCGATCCCGGTAAAAACACCGTCCAGGCAGTGTGTGACTTCGGACTGTTTTCCATGGAATAACGTCTTCGCATAACTCACGGTTCCTCCGAACGCCTCACCGATGCACTGATGTCCGAGACAGATGCCAAGAATCGGTATTTTATTGTAGAAATGTTTTACGACATCCATGCAGATTCCCGCCTCTTTTGGGCTTTTAGGTCCCGGTGAAAGCACAATGCGCTCCGGCTGCATATCTTCTATCTCCCCGATCGTAATGGCATCGTTGCGTACCACCCGGATGTCCGGCGTGAAGGTTCCGATATATTGATAGAGGTTATAGGTAAAGGAATCATAGTTGTCAATCAAAAGAATCATAAGTTTTCCTCCTCCAGAAGTGTTCTTGCAAGCGCCATCACTTTGTTGCAGCATTCCTGATATTCTTTTCCCGGCACGGAGTCCGCGACGATTCCCGCGCCCGCCTGCAGATAGACCTCTCTGCCCTTCTTGATCATCGTGCGGATCGTGATGCAGAAATCCATATCACCGGAAAAATCGACATAACCGGTCGCACCGCCATAGAGCCCGCGCCGCACCTTCTCCAGTTCCTCAATGATCTCCATCGCCCGGATCTTGGGTGCACCGCTTAACGTTCCAGCCGGAAGGAAGGATGCCAGCAGATCAAACGGATGATAGCTGCCCTTTTTCCTTCCCTCCACCATGGATACGATGTGCATGACATGGGAATAATTCCGCACATTCATAAAATCTGTGACCTTGACTGTTCCGAATTCCGAGATGCGCCCCATATCGTTTCGCGCCAGATCCACCAGCATCACATGCTCGGCACGCTCTTTCTCATCTGCCAGAAGTTCTCTGCGCAGCGCTTCATCCTCCTCCGCTGTCTTTCCTCTCGGTCTGGTTCCTGCGATCGGGCAGGTAAACACACGCTTGCCCTGCTGTTTTACTAACATCTCCGGCGAACTTCCGATCACCTCAAAATTACCGAACTGGAAGTAATAAAGATACGGCGACGGATTCAACTCGCGAAGCTCCTTATAGAGAGAAAAACCGTCACGTCCGGTCTCCACCGTCCATCGCTGGGAGAGCACCGTCTGAAAGATATGTCCTTCTCTGATATAGTGTCTGATCTTCTCCACCTTCGCGCTGTACGTCTCTGGCGTATCCGACTTTTTGCGGATGACGCCGTCCCTTTTTCCGCCCTCCGGCTGCTCCGCCTCCTCACTCCCGTGCCCGGTGTCCGCTTCGCATCTGCTGTCACATCCGCCCTCTGTCCGCTCCGGATGCATGGCGCGCCGGATCAGCTCTTCCGCCGTCACGCCGGCACGCTTTCTTCCTTCCTCCGTCTCCTCCTCTAAGACAACCGCGGTCAGCGTCTCCGCCACATAGTCCATCACGATAAACGCTTTCATCAACATCAGCTGAATCGTCTCAATCCCGATCTCATCCGGATTCTTCTCCGGCAGTTTTTCCGAGTAGCGGATAAAATCGTAGCCGACATTGCCCACCAGTCCGCCAGAAAAATTCAGTTCATCATTCTCCTTATGAATCTCAAATTCATCATAATATTCTTTTAACAGCGCTAACGGATTGCCCCTGCGCACCTCGCGCTCCCCGCTCTTTTTTGTGATGACAAGCGACTCCCCCTCCGAGGAGATCAGTTCCTCCGGTTCCCCCAAAAACGTATACCGGTCATAGTTCTTGTCATAGCTCTCGAGCAGAAATCCCTTTCTGCTTCCGACCAGATTCTCGTACATCGCCGTCGGCGTCTCGTTCACAATGCTGACTGTTTTCTTGTAGACCTTATAGATGCGCTTCATAAATCCTCCTCTTTCTTCTTTTAATTCATAGAAAATGCGTCCCATCAAGAAAGAATCCTGACCGGAGGGCTTTTTAATTCATTGGACGTAATTTCCCATGAATTAAAAAAATCCCTGACCCGGTAAACCGGATCAGGGACGAATATCTCGTGGTGCCACCCTTCTTCTCTTATCATGCCTGGTTTTTTCTGTCCTCTTTGTAACCGTCCTCCCTGGATGTTTCTGACAGAAGATACAAAAAGCGGATACCTCCAAACTGGAAATATCCGCCACCAATCATGTATAGACTCTCAGATACAGATGTTCTCTATATCGTACCCCTGTAACGTGAGGACACGGCTTCCGCTACTCGGCTGCTGTTATCCGCCTTTCACTTTGCTCTCGCAAATCCATTCCATCCATACTATCCTGCCTGCTCCCACCGCCTCAGGCTCTCTGTAAAGAATCGTACAGTGTACTCCTTTTGCTCAACGATTTCTCATTTATTTGTCAGTAGTTTACCGCACTAATGTGGCAATGTCAAGAAGTTTTTCATTTTCCCGTCACCTTTTTTCTATCAATATGATATACTTTAAGCATTGATTCTGTTACAGGAAATGGAGGAGCTCTCAGATGAACAATGATGTATTTGAAACAATGCCCGTACCGAAAGCCTATTTCAAGATGGCTCTGCCTGTGGTGTTCGGCATGGTCATCAGCCTTGTATACAACATGGTCGACACATGGTTTATTGCAAAGACCCAGAACACCAGCCTCGTCGCCGGCGTCTCTCTCTGCGCCCCGGTGTTCAGTCTCATGATTGCATTCGGTGATATTTTCGGGCTTGGCGGAAGTTCCGCCATCTCAAGACTTTTCGGGAAAAAAGATTATGACACCGCGCGGCGGATCAGTGCTTTCTGCCTTCTCGGCTCCATCTTCTTCGGCATTGCTGTTGCCGTTCTGATGCTGCTTTTTCAGACACCCATTCTGCATCTTCTGGGTGCCAGGGACGATACCATCGCCTATGCCGGCGCCTATTACCGCTTTCTGGTTCTCGGCTGCCCTGCCATTATCTTTAATATTGTCCCGGGGAATCTGCTCCGCACAGAAGGTCTGGCAAATGATGCCATGATTGGTTCCGTCATCGGGGCTGTGTTTAATATTTTTTTAGATCCCATTTTCATCTTCTCTCTGCATATGGGTGCCGGCGGCGCCGCACTTGCCACCATCCTGAGCAATCTGCTTGCCGACTGCTATCTCGTGTGGGTTGTATTCAAAAAGGCAGGGCATCTGTCGATGTCCTGCCGCGAAATGCATATTTCATCCGGTCATGTCCGTGACATTCTGCTGATCGGAATTCCGGCTTCCATCACGAACCTGATGCAGAGCTTTGCGGTACTCCTCACTAACCGTTTTCTGTTACCTTACGGTTCTGATAAAGTTGCCGCTCTTGGCATTGCCTTAAAAGTCAACATGATCACCATGCTGATTCTGGTCGGGTTCGCCTTCGGCGCGCAGCCGCTCCTCGGCTACTGCTACGGTGCAGACAACCGCGAACGCCTGAAACAGTTTCTGCATTTTGATCTGCTCGTGCAGCTTCTCATTGCGCTCGTTTTCACAGCCGCCGCCTGTATTTTTGCTCCGCCCATCATCCGCATCTTCATGCAGGATGACGTCATCGTGGTCTCCGGCGCCCTGATGCTCCGTTGTCTCATGATTACCGCCCCTGTGATCGGCATGATCTTAGTCTTCACCACACTATTCCAGGCAGCCGGCATGGCGCTTCCCGCTTTTCTGATGTCCATCAGCCGCCAGGGCGTGCTGCTCGTGTTGTGTATGCTGCTCTTTTCTTCCCTGTTCGGCTACATGGGAATTCTGCTCGCGCAGGCAGTCTCCGATGTTCTCACCGGAATTCTGGGCTTCCTTCTGCTGCGCAGATCAAAAATACTGCTCTGATGCGCCGTGCGTCACACCGGCTGTGCGCCATGTTCCGCTTCCCCGCGGTAAGTGCATATCTGCCATGTATCCTTTCCGTTTCTCTTTGAGCGGTACATTGCTTCGTCTGCGCTGCGGTAAATCTGCTCAAACGTATCTCTTGCGGTATTGTGCTTCCCGATGTCAACAGCCACCACACCGATAGACATGGAAGACTTTACGTGTTCCGGCAGCAGGGCAATCTTCTCCTTGTACAACGCCGCAACTCCTTTCGCGTACTTCTGAATCTCTGCTTCCTTGATCGGCACCCGCTGCCCGTGTCCGCGCAGAATCTCATCGAATTCCATATAGCGCACACAGCATCCAGCTCTTCCGTGGTAAACAACAGATACATGGAGAACACCGAAAATGCCGACTCAAACCAGTAAATGATTTTTGGCAGTGCAATGCGGCAGAACTCCGCAAAAAACCAAGCACATAAATCACCGACGCCAGCGCAAATAAAATACTTCCGACCTGCGCTCTGGAAGGTCTCGCCTGTGTTATTTTACATATTGCAATCCTCTGCGCACCGGATTGCGCAATTTTGCGTCTCCATATGCCGCATTGCCTGCACCATCGCCATAAAATCCTGCTCCTTTAACAGCGCGATTCCCCGTTCTTCATCTCCCAGAACCATCAGTACATCCCCCGGCTTTATGTCAAAAATTTTCCTCGCCTTTGCCGGGATCACAATCTGCCCTTTTTCACCGACCTTCACCATTCCAAACGCATGCTTTCCCTTCGGCGGAAACGGCAGGCGCGTCTCCCCGCCCTCATAATTGACCAGTTCATCCAGCGTCACATCAAGCACCTCGGCGATCAGCCGGCTCTTCTCCACATCCGGGAGGGACTCTCCCGTCTCGTATTTGGAAAGCGTCTGCCTGGACACATCAATCTTCTCCGCCAGTTCCTCCTGCGTCATTCCACGCATCTTCCGCAGCATCATCAGATTATCCTTGAACATGTTTTCTCTCCTTTTTCTCTCCAATCACACACCATCTTATGACCGGAATTCTTTTTATCAGCTCATAGAGAAGATAGCCGCCCGCGTAGGCTGCAATTCCCGACAAAAGGTAGGCTGCACCCCCCGTAACTTCGGTGTACCGGTCCAGAAAATATGCCGCCGCAGAGAGCGCCAGATAATGGAACAGATACAGTCCGTAGCTCTTTTTAGAAAGCCACTCCGTCTTTTGCGACGTCCGGTTACCCCAGCGCTTCATTCCTCCCAGTACTGCCAGACACACCGTCCAGCCGTACAAAATAGAAAACGGACTGTTTACCACCGGCTCCTCTGCATAATTTTCTCCGAAATAATACCGCACATAAAAAACTGCCAGCACCACAGCCGCGGCTGCAAGCGGAACGCTCACGCGCGCCAGCCGGTCGGTCACTTTTTCATGAGAAAAGACATAGTAGCCCAGAAGGAAGCATATGCCGTATATTCCGAAACGATACACACAGATCACCGGCGTATTCAAGATCTGGGCAGCTCCCCAGACGGGAATCACAAGCAGAAAAAGAACGGGCAGCGCAGCTTTTTCACCAAACGCATACAACCGGTCTTTTTCTATTTTGCGAAGCAGCACCAGCAATACCGACAATACCCAGAGCACCTGGATGTACCACAAGATCCCGACTCCGGATAAGACCATGAGCAGATACCCGACCGCCTTCGGCACTTTCTCCCACGACTGGTCAAACACATGGCTGAATGCCATGTTGAAATACCCCTGTATCCACCAGAACACAAACAGACCGATCGTCGAGGGCACCAGAAGCTTTCTCGTTCTTCCCGCAAGAAATTCCCGGTCGCTATGTCCTTCCAGATAATATCTGGCACACATTCCAGACACCAGAAACAGCAGCACCATAAACCACGGATACAGCAGGTACTGCACGGCATCCTGATACTGTACCTCCCAAAACGGTCCGATCACTCCCGCCGTCACCACGCCGTTATACATAAAAATCACATGGTATAAGACCACGAGCCCCACCGTGATCCAGCGGATGTTATCAAGATAGTGTCTTCTCATATTTTTCCCACCTTTGCTCTATATTTTAACTCAAGTATAACAAAAATGGAATGGCTGCTCCACCGCGCTTCCATTCCATTTTTTATGCTTTCTGTTAAAAATCGTTGCATTTCTCTTATCATCTGTTGTACAGACAGAATTCCGTCAGGGATTGCATCTCTTGCACGGATCATATCCGGCTGCAATCAGTTCCTCCCTGCTACCGGAGAATGCCGCCTTGTTTTCCGGCGACATCTGCGCGACACTCGAACAGGATGGACGGTGAAACTTCTTTGTATTCGTGTTGAGCATGTATTCTCCTGTCACGTCCGCTGTGCTGCCCGCGGCAGTCTCTCCTCCGGATGCCTGTGCCGCGCTTCCTGCGGTATCTGCCGCCACGGATGCCTGCGCCGCGCTGTCTGCGGTATCTGCCGCCACGGATGTTCCCGTGGTGTCTGTGCTGCCTGCCGCCGCATCTGTTACCCCAGCTCCTGCCGTCCCGGATGTTCCCGTGGTGTCCGCAGCACCTGCTGCGACCTCATCCCCGTCCCGGTAATCCTGCGTCGCGTCCACGCTCCAGCTAAGGGAGGTTCCGTCACTTGTGACCGTGATGGTCCCCTGCAGATCCGTCCGGTAGAGCGCTGCCCCGCACGCCTTCACCCGGTTTAGTACCGTGCGCGTCGGATGGCCGTAAGAGTTCCCCGCGCCAGCACTGACCACGACCGCCGTCGGCGACACGGCGCGCATAAACGCTTCGGAGGAAGACCCTTCACTCCCGTGATGACTTGCCAGATACACATCCGAATCCAACGTCACGCCGGAGTCAAGCATCGCCTGCTCTTCGGCTTTTCCGGCGTCACCGCAGATTAAAAAGCTGGTGTTGCCGTACACAAGGCGGATTCCGACGGAGTTATCATTATCCTCCTTCGGATCATAGACTTCGGGGCAGACCACCGTAAAAGAGGCATCGCCAAGCGTGTAAGTGTCGCCCACTGCCGGGTAGGCAAGTGCAATATCCTGCTCCTTTATCACGCGCTCAAACGACTCATAGACTCTGGTATCCGTCACGTAATCGGGAGCAAGCACCTGTCCGCAGGAAAATGCGTGCAGGGCGCCGACCACACCGTTTAAGTGATCCGCATCATAGTGGGAAGCGATCACATAGGCGAGTTCTTCCACGCCCTGTTCCTTCAGATAGCTTACCACAAACGAGGAGTAATCCCTGTTGCCGCCGTCGATCAGCATATACGCTCCGCTCTGCTCCACTAAAACGGCATTGCCCTGTCCGACATCCAAAAACGTCACCGACAGCGTTCCGTCCGGCATCTGCTCTTCTCTCTGTCCTTCCGTCCCTGCCGTCGATGCTTCTCCGTTCTCCTGCTGCTCTGCCATCTGCTGCTCCGACATCTGCCCGTCCTGCAAGGCTCCCCCGGACAGTGCTGCCTGCTGCCTTACCGCCTGCCCGTCCGATGCCGCTCCGCATCCCGGCAGCAAAAGAAACAGGGCCGCACAAAGTGCCACTGCCCCGCTTCTGATTCTATTCACGTTGTATTTCTTATTTTTCTGCTTCCCCGCTGTCTGCATGTCCTTTTTCCTCTTCCATAAAATACATGCGCGCAGCGAAATCCTGAAAATACCGCACCTCATTGTTGTATCCGGTTCCGCCGAACGCCTGTTTAAGCTTCACTCCATGATACATTAACATATCTCCGGCTGCATGGCAATCCTCGATCTCCCCGTCCATCTTCTTAAATCTGGCGATCAGATCCAGCGCCAGCGAATCCTGCCTGATGTGTACCGGTGAGACGGTATTGACCAGATCCCCGAAATCCTTGATATTGTATTTTAAGCTGCGGTTATAGAAATGATACCGCGCATCGGGTTTTAATCCCTTCGCTTGATAGCTGTGATACTGGGTATTCGGTACGACCAGCTTCTGCATGAGCATCCCCACCGCGCGGGTCTGGTCTTCTGACACGCAGGTCCACTCCATCTGGTTTCCCACGCTCTGGGAGAGTACACTTTCA
>ERZ837380.1610-NODE-1610-length-27461-cov-8.199445_pt1 | contig 27461 bp, 17 predicted proteins | sample MGYA00519685_ERZ837380 | MGnify/ENA primary metagenome ERZ837380 (study PRJEB31850, sample SAMEA3708817) | human gut metagenome | biome: human gut; feature: human-associated habitat; material: faeces | place: China | collected 2014 ...
ACCGGTTGTTACGGACTGTCCGTAACCAAGTGCATTACCAATTGCAACAACCTGTTCACCGACTTTCAGATCATCAGAACTTCCAATCGTAGCTACCTCGATCTGATCCATCGTGTCATCAGAAATATCAGAGAGCGGTACGGAAACAACTGCAAGGTCTTTATCTTCATCATAGCCATTAACGGTTGCTGCATAGGTTTCCCCATCAATGCAGGTAACAGATACGGTATCTGCGCCACTTACTACATGATAGTTGGTAGCGATCAGAAGATTGTCATCATTCTTTCCGACAATGATACCGGAACCGCTTCCTTCAACTTCCTGCTGTGTTGTATATCCCTGGCTTCCGCCAAATCCATAATATCCAAGATAGTTCTGTACATCCTGAACAGATTTTGTTGTAATAGATACAACAGATTTCATTCCTTCTGCTGCGATATCAGAGACATCCAGACTTCCTTTTGTCTTTGATTCAGAGTCATCTTTGCTTTTCTCTTTGTCATCTGATTTCTTATCGGAACTCTTCTTCTTTGATTTTGTCTGAAGAAATGTTGTATTTTCTTTATTGGATGCAGCTTCTACTGTGCTACTGTTCCATCCGGTCAGTGTATTGATTCCTTCAAAGGAGCCTGCTGCAAGTCCGCCGGCAAGTACTGCACAAAGAGCAATACCTGCTGCTTTCTTTACTTTTTTTCTCATTCTTTCTTTCGGATCGTTGTCGTTGTTCATATTGTTATTCATATCATTGTTCATCATTACGTTGTTGTTTTTATCGCTCATCAAAATCCCCTCCTTAGGATCATTACTGTTCACTTCATAAATCATTTCCCGTGAATAGCTATCTCTGTTTCTGTTTTCCTTTTATGCTTAAGAGTATAAGGATGATTTGTGTTTACTTTGTGGGAAAAATGTGATGAAATTGTTAATTCTGGAAACTTCATCTTCCGCCAAAAGCAACATTATCCAAAAAGAGCCACATCCGCTTTTACAGATGTGACTCTATATAATCAGAACACTCTTCTATTATGCATATAAGACTGCCTTTATGCAACCCCTTTTTCTTCCAGCCAGTCGAGAAGAACCAGTTTGCCCTGTTTCTTTCTTCTTGCCATATGGTTGAACTGAAGGATTGTTAATATTGAGAAAATGATCGTCAGTCCGATCAGAACGATCACAGCCTGACGGATGCTCTCTCCTCCGCATATCGTGCTGCGGAATGCATTTACTGTATAAGTAAACGGCAGATAATAGTGAATCTTCGCCACAAAGGACGGTGAGATCTCAACCGGATAAGTTCCGGCAGATCCTGCAAGCTGAACAACCATGAAGATCAGCATCAGGAAACTTCCTACCTTACCAAATGTAATGTTGAAGAAGTACATAATAGATGTAAAGCATGCACCAGTCAGTGCTGCAAACAGGATTGTCTTCGTCATTTCTACCGGAGTAAATCCATCAAATACATGAAGCAGAAGAATCAGAAGTACGCCCTGAAGGATTGCTACCGGATAAAGTACAGAAGCTTTACTTGCCCACCATGCAAATCCGGATTTCAGTTTTCCTTTATACTCTGTAAGCGGATACATCAGGCAGAATGCCAGGCATCCTACCCAGAGACCTACAGACATCATATAAGGTGCCATCGCGTGACCGTTGTTTTCTACTGTTGTGATCTTTGTTTCTTCATCTGTGATCGGTGTTGCAAACATGCTGATCGTATCATCAGATGCATTTGTTTCTTTTACTTCTTTTGCACCGTCATTCAGACTGGTTGCAAGTGTATCAGAACCATCTTCCAGTTTTGTGATACCATCGCCCAGTTCTTTGGAACCGTCATAAAGCTTGGAGGAACCATCCTGAATCTGTCCGGCTCCGTCTGCAAGCTGGTCAGCACCACTGTTAAGCTTACTGTTATTGGAAACCAGTTTCTGTGTTCCTGCATGAAGTGTCTGTGTACCGGATGCAAGCTGGTCGGCTCCATCTGCAAGTGTCTTTGCTCCATCTGCAAGCTGCTGTGTTCCACTTGTCAATGCTTTGTTATTGCCGGCAAGAGTAGCTACACCATCTGTATATGTTTTCAGTCCATTGCTGAGAGTTGTCACACCAGATGCAAGTGTCTTTCCACCGACACTCAGCTGGCTGATACCGGATGTCACACTGCTTCCGGCTGCTTTCAGACTTGCAGCTCCTGTTGTCAGAGTTTCATCATTTGCTGTCAGAGTTTCAAAACCTGTGTTCAGTGCTTTTACACCGGCTGCTGCCTTCGGGAAATCTTTTGTTCCTGCTTCCAGTGTATCCAATGCAGAAGAAACGCTTCCTGTGCCTGCATTCACTTTCTGTGCACCTGCATAAAGCTGATTTACTGCTGCAGTTACCGTATTGATCGGATCAGAAGGTACTTCCGGAATCGAAGAAACTCCTGCTTCCATCTGTTTTGCTCCGGCACTCATCTGAGAAGCACCATTGCTCATATCAGAAGATTTTGTTTTTAATGTCTCTGCTCCACTGTTCAGTCCGGCTGCTGCCTGATTTAACTGTGAAGCTGTATCATTCAATGATGCCTGTGCAGATGCCAGCTGGCCAGAAACTGCACTGACAACCGCCTGTGCCTGACCTGTATAACTGTCTGCACTGATTCCATCAACGCCTGCGACTCCTGCATCTGCCTGAGTAAGAGAGCCGATCACCGCACTGAGACTTTCTGCGGAAATCATTCCATTCTCATCAGCCTGACCCTGCAGTGTACTTAATGCTGCTGCAGCATTTGCAATCGTCGCATTCGCGGCTGCTGTCTGATTATTAGCTGCCTGTACCTGTGCGTTCGCTGCACTGATCTGGTTATTGGCATCCTGTGCACACTGCTGGACGATGCCTGTCATGCTGTTAGCTGCTGCAGCAACCGGCTGCGTTGCACTCTGCATACCGGATGCTGCCTGGGAGATACCTGCACTGGCTGCGCTGATTGTCTCGGCTGCCGTATTCATCCCGGATGCTGCCTGATTCATACCATCTGCCGCACTGCTCATTCCTGCACTGGCAGATTCCATACCCGTTTTAGCTGTGTTTAACCCGGATGCGAGCTGTTTGATACTCTCTGCGGTTGTACTTCCTGCCAATGTCTTTAACTGCGATGACAGCTGTCCAAGTCCACTTTCCAGCTGCTGTGTTCCACTTGTAAGAGAACTGTTTCCGTCAGAAACTGCTGCATTCAACTGTGAGATTCCTGTAGAAACCTGATCCAGATTTTCCAGTGCAGATAACTGTTTCGCACCTGCTGCAAGCTGTTCTGCACCTGCAACATACTGTGTCACACCATCCACCAGTGTATTTGCTCCGCTGACATACTGAGTAGTACCACTTTTTAATGTATCCAGACCTGTCTCCAGACTCTGTGCACCTGTTGCCAGACTGTTCACACCGGATGTGATCTGTGCGGAATTAGCATTTAATGTTGCCACTCCGTCTGTATAACTTTTCACACCATCATTTAATGTATTCACACCATTTGTCAGTGTCGGCACTTTGTCAGTCAGTGTACCAACACCTTCATCAAGCTGTGCTGCACCACTGTCAACCTGCGATACACCATCTGTATATTCTTTCAAACCTTCTGTCAGAGTCTCAGCACCGCTTTTGAAAGTCAGCGTGCTGTCTGCAAGTTTTTTCAGATTGGTTGTAATGGTTTTATTTCCATCAGAGGCTGTTGTCAGACCATCTTTAAGCTCTGTTGATCCATCGGCAGCTTCCTGCATGCCGTCTCCGACTGTGCCTATCTGATCGAACACTGTCTGTGTGTATGTTTCTGTTACTTTGGAAGCAACCGCCTCACGAATCTTTGACAGAGCAGTTTCGCTCATTTTGGAAGCAATGTAGTTTGTTCCCGGGTTTGTTTCATATTTCAGTTCCATTTTCTTCGGATTGTCATCCATCAGTGTAGAAGCATCAGAAGAAAAATCTTCCGGAATCGTAATTACCATATAATAGGTTCCATTTTTCAGTCCCTGTTCTGCCTCGTCGCTGTCTACAAAATGGAAATCCAGTGAATCGTTGTCTTTCAGTTCATCCACCATATCTGAACCGACGCTTAACGTCTTTCCATTATATTCTACTGATTTGTCATTGTTGACTACTGCTACCGGAAGTTTATCGAGATTTCCATATGGGTCCCACATGGATTTCAGGAACAGTCCCGCATAGATCACCGGAATAACAATGATCGCCATCACGACAATGATCAGAATCTTATTATTCCATAAGCTTTTCCACTCATTTTTGATCATAATTGTGCCCCTTTCTTTCTAGTAAAAGTCTTTAGCTCTATTAATCAACATCATGTTGCTTTTCTTTGCAATCCGTATTATACTAAACACAGGAAACAGTTACAACCGACAAACATTTTATATTTTGTATATTAATAGACGTTTTTTGTATATTTGTCTATTAGGTGTCAAAATTTGACATTTTACATAAAACCTGTTTGTTTTTGGTAAAAAGATTGGGGGATTTTTACATGACAGAAAAAATGGACCGACGTGTCCGCAAAACGAAAGCACAGCTCCGGGAAGGACTTGCCCGGCTCATGCAGAAGAAAAGTATCAAGGAAATTTCCGTAAAAGAACTGGTAGATGAGGTCGATATCAATCGTTCTACCTTTTATCTGCACTATACAGACATTTATCAGATGCTGCAGAAGATCGAGGAAGATGCAATGCAGAACATCACAGAGGTTATGAAAAAGTATCCAATTGACCCGGACAACTCGGATTCCGTACTGCAATTTATTGTCCAGTTCTTCTCCATCATGGATAATGACAGGGACCTCTGCCTGGCACTTCTCGGACCGCACGGTGACATGGCATTTGTAGAACAGATTGAAAACCTTCTGGCCGAAACCTTTTTGAAACGGCTGCCTGAGAAACTGCCAAAAAATGACCCGAATATCAAATATCCATATGCATTTATTCTCAATGGCTGCGTGGGACTTATCCGCACCTGGCTTTCATGTCCGGTAAAAGAATCTCCGGACCAGGTTGCGCAGATGACTTATCGTTTCATTGAAGATACCGCTCAGGGATATCTGAATATGCAAAAATAAGGTCAAAAATGCCTCTGAAGATAATCATCTGTCTTCAGAGGCATCTTTTTATCCAATATTTACTTCTCCTGCAATGTTTACAGAAAAGTATTCTTTCATTTCTCGAATATCATCTGTCTGACCTAATACCCACATGAGTTTGGTAATGGCTGCCTCTGCAGTCATGTCATATGCCTGAATTACACCTTTTTCTATTGCCAGGCGCCCTGTCTCATATACCATAAGATTACTTCCTTCATATCTGCACTGGCTTCCTACAAGAACAAGCATACCTTTTTCTACCATTTCTCCTACCCGTCCAATAAAATCATTATTTATAAACGGCATTCCACCAAGGCCAAATCCCTCAATAAAAATTCCTTTATATCCTTTTTCATAAAACATATCCAGAATATCAGGATTAATGCCCGGATATAATTTCAAAAGTGCTACTTTATCCGAATAAGCAGTCTGCGGTCGGAATATACCTTTTTTGGCAATCAGGTTTCTTTCATATACCCGAAGTCCTAAAGAACTGATTTCACCTACATAAGGATAATTAATACTCTCAAATGCATCAAAACTCATGGTTCGTACTTTGGATGCTCTGCATCCCAGAATCACTTTTCTGTTGAACGCAACAAATACTCCCGGGTATCCACTGGCAGCCATATGTATGCCACAACGGCAATTTTCCAGTGCGTCTGCAACCGGGTTTGCAATGGATAACTGACTTCCTGTGATAACTACAGGAATTGCTATATTCTGTAGCATAAATGCCAGCATAGATGATGTATATGCCATGGTATCCGTTCCATGAATCACCACAATTCCCTGGTAATCATAACTTTTTCTGGCAATCATCTCTGCCAGGCCCGACCAGTCTTTCGGCCCTATATTCGCACTGTCCAGAGAACAGAAATCTTCTGTTTCCAATTCCAGATTTCTGGACACCATACGGAGCTCTTCCAGCATATCATCGCTTCGCATCCCCGGTACAAGCCCTTTTGAACTTTTTACAGAAGATAAGGTTCCTCCGGTATTTATGATCAGGATTTTCTTAGGCATTTCTTCCTCCCGCTGATCTAATTATGCCATGCCAGTCGTTTTACATCTGCGTGAACGTCTCCAGTCATCCAGTCCACATCATTTGTAATCCAGTCCATAATGCCAAGCTGACGCATTTCCCATTCAACAGTCTGCTCTCTTGCCTCAACTGTCTCTTCAACTTCCATAGTTGTATCAATTTCATCATATCCGAAGATATAGCCGCCTGCACTCCAGATACTGAAGTTACTGTCCGGACCCGGATCTACAGTGTCACCTCTCTGTGCGATCAGTCCGTCATGGCGTCTCTTGTATTCCTCTTCACATCCTGCTTTCAGTTTTGTCATAAACATTCTGTGACGGATCAATTCTTTATTTTCTCTTACAATACCAAAGTTATGATACATCAGACGCATATCTTCACCCGGTGTGGAAATCCAGTCAAATGTGTCATCGATCTTCGCAGTGATTGCATCTTTTACGCTCACTTCTTCAGCGCTTAATTTTGCTCCATCTTCATTTTCATAATAACCAAAGATCAGGTCTTCTGCATTCCAGATACTGAAATTTTTTACTTTATTTCGATCAAGAAATGTGGTCAGATCCGGCCAGATTTCTCCAAGTTTTTTACGATAGTCGTTCATTTTGCCTGATTTTACTTTCATTGCAAATGCATGTCTTTCCATTATAAAAGGCCTCCTGTCATATGTGTTTGCACCAGGCTTTCCACCTGGATTTATAAAATCAAATTTTCTGATACTGATTTTATCACATCCGCATTCGTAATACAATTTGATTTACGGTAAAATATTACCTGTGAAATCTTTTTGAAAATTCTTTTATTCATGAAACAGAATCTGTGAAAAATACCGCACCATTCCGTCATCTGTCCAACAGAGCATCCCGGCTGCATCTGCCATTTTCTGCGCATCTACACAATATGCAGACATACAGGAATTATGCTTGTACGGTCCGGCACTCATGATCAGGATATCTGTTTTGCCCTCTGCTTTCATCTTCTCTGCAAGTTCTTCAGTCATTTTGTTCTGCAGTAACTTGTCCTTCTTGTACTGTGCAGAATCATGCATGTCTTCCTGCATGGTCTGCAGCACCAGCGTCTTTTCATACTGTAGTGCACGTTGTTTCATCTCTTCTGCTGTTCCGCTCTTCGGAGGACAGGCCGGATTTACATTATAGCAGCCACACAGGTTTTCTTCACAGAATGTCCGATATTCCGGCACAAAAACAAGCTCTTTTGTATCCATAACAGCAGCTCCCGAAAATCCCAGGAAAATTGCCTCTTTCACCAGATCCATATTAAACTCTCCCTTCTGTTGTTATTCATAGTCTTCTATTATACACATCAAATAATTTCCTTCTATTATAATGCCACAAAGTGAATTTTGTTGCAATCTTTCAAAGACATGTTATGATTAGCATAAAATACAATTTTACCAGAAAGGACTGCCCATGTACCGTATTTTCATCGTAGAAGATGATGAGATCATCGCCAACCTTCTGAAAAAGAATCTCTGTTCCTGGGGATATGATGTCTCCTGCGCAGAAGATTTTTCCAATATCATACAGGAATTTGCTCACAGAGATCCGCAGCTTGTCCTGCTGGATCTGAAACTGCCTTTTTATAACGGTTTTCACTGGTGTGAGGAGATTCGTCGGATTTCCCAGGTACCGATCATCTTTATTTCCTCTGCATCTGACAATATGAATATGGTCATGGCAATGAGCCGTGGTGCAGACGATTTTATTGCAAAACCATTTGATCTGGATGTGCTGACTGCCAAGATTCAGGCAATCCTGCGCCGTACCTATTCCTTCGGAACTCCGGGAAATGTCCTTGAACATAAGGGTGCTGTCCTGAATCCTTCCCGCTGTACCCTGACCTGGAACGGTCATGATATTGACCTTACGAAAAACGAACTCCGCATTCTGGAGATACTTCTGGAACATGCCGGAAAAGCAGTCTCCAGAGATGCCATTATGACAAAGCTCTGGGAAAGTGACAGCTTTGTTGACGACAATACCCTGACCGTAAATATCACCCGTCTGCGCAAAAAACTGGAAGGGGAAGGGCTGAAAGACTTTATCATCACCAAAAAAGGACTTGGATACATGGTATAATGTGCAACTTAAAAGCACTCACCCTATGAAGGATTACTTTATGAAATTATTTCTGGATTATCTGAACAAAATAAAACTACAAATCTTACTGATGCTTTTTCCGACGATACTTACAGGAATGATCTTCCTTCTGTACCAACTTCCACTGGAACCCATTCTGTACATTGCGGTCCTCTGGATTCTGACCGGGCTTGGTACGTGTGCTTTCGGCTTCCATAACTACCAGAAGAACATTCATAATCTTCAGATTATCTCTGCAGCACCGGATATTAATCTGTCCCGTATGGATGCTCCTTCCAACGAAGCCGATGCTCTTCAGCAGGAGATCATGCACAGCCTGAACCGAATGCGAATAGATGCTGAAACTGCTAACCAGAAGACACTGGAAGAAATGACTGATTATTACACGATGTGGGCACACCAGATCAAGACACCAATTTTTGCTCTGCGTCTGCTCCTTCAGGAAAATCCGACAGTGAATAAAGAAGCTCTCACTGAACTTTTTAAGATTGAACAGTATGTAGAAATGGTTCTGGGTTATCTGCGCACAGAAGATATGTCCTCAGATCTGAAACTTTCACGCTGTGCCCTTGATTCGATCATCCGCGAACAGATACATAAATATGCCGGAATCTTTATTTCAAAAAAACTGTCTCTGACTTATGAAGGAATTTCAGAGAATGTCCTGACCGATGAAAAATGGCTTGGTTTTGTAATTGGACAAATTTTGTCAAACGCACTCAAATACACCCGTACCGGCGGGATTCGTATTTCTTTGAAAGATGTCCCCGGTAACTCACAAAATACAGAGGATATTTCAAACATGATAAGCCCATCTCCCGTTACACTTATAATCGAAGATACCGGCATCGGTATCCGCAAGGAAGATCTTCCACGTATCTTCGAAAAAGGCTACACCGGAGTCAACGGGCGTGAAAACAACCGTGCAACCGGTATCGGTCTGTATCTCAGCAAGAAAATCATGAAACGTCTCGGTCATCGCATCTATGTAACTTCCGAAGAAGGCAAAGGAACAAAAGTATTCCTGGAATTTTCCCAGAATGTCCTGACCATGTATTAATTAGAATATCCTAGGAGTTTATGCCTCCATTCGAAACGACCTTACAGAAATGTAAGGTTTTTTCGTATATTGTAACCTGCTTCGATGGCAGAAGCCGGGAAAGATTTCTATACTTACCTTATCAATAAAAAAGAAAGGAGCCCCGGTTATGGCTTTACTAGAAGTAACTAATATCAAAAAAATATACAGCACCCGTTTCGGAGGAAACAAAGTGCAGGCACTCTCCAATGTCACTTTTTCTATAGAAAAAGGGGAATTTGTTGCAATCATGGGAGAATCCGGTTCCGGAAAGACTACCCTCCTCAACATACTGGCATCTCTCGACCGCCCGACTTCCGGAGAAGTTCTCCTCGAAGGAAAAAATATCGTACATCTTACAGAAAAAGAAATCTCGGCTTTCCGAAGAAAAAACCTTGGCTTTGTTTTTCAGGATTTTAATCTGCTGGATACCTTCTCTTTAAGAGATAATATTTATCTTCCACTCGTCCTTGCCGGCGAAGATTACCGAGAAATGGAACAGAAGATCCGCCCGATTGCACAGGCACTGTGTATCACAGAACTTCTGGATAAATATCCTTATGAAGTTTCCGGTGGACAGAAACAGCGTGCAGCGGTTGCCAGAGCTCTGATCACAGACCCGAAGCTGATTCTTGCTGATGAGCCCACAGGAGCCCTCGATTCAAAAGCAGCATCTGCACTGCTTTCCATGTTTGGCGAGATCAATGACGAAGGACAGACGATTCTGATGGTCACACACAGTGCACAGGCTGCCAGCCATGCATCCAGAGTCCTTTTTATTAAAGATGGAGAAGTTTTTCATCAGATTTATAAGGGCAGTAAATCCCGCCAGGAAATGTATCAGATGATTGCCGATACGCTTACCATACTGACGACAGGCGGTGAATATCATGCGTAAAGGAATCTTCTCAAAACTGGCAGTTCAGAACATCCGCAACAATAAAAGCACCTACATTCCTTACATGATCACCTGTATCTTCTGCATCGCCATGATCTATATGATGGAATTTTTACGCGACTGTCCAACGCTGGATCAGGCTGTTCGCCATGCCGCAGAAGTACGAATGATTCTCTCTACAGGAGAAGTTGTTGTTGTGATCTTCTGTGTGATCTTTCTGATCTACAGTAACAGTTTCCTGATGAAAAGAAGGCAGAAAGAAATCGGACTTTACAATATTCTTGGACTGGAAAGAAATCATATCGGCATTGTACTGTTACTGGAAACGATTTTTACAACAATCCTTTCCCTCACTGGTGGAATCGCAATCGGAATCCTTGCCAGTAAACTGTCACTTCTCCTTCTTCTGAGACTGCTGCATATTCCGGCAGTACTTGGATTTTATATTTCCACAAAGGGAATTATTACTTGTCTTCTGATGTTCGGTGCCATTTTCCTGTTGATCCTTCTTCTGAATCTCAGAAGGATTCATTTAAGCCGTCCGGTAGAATTACTTCGTGGCAACAACACGGGAGAAAGAGAGCCGAAAGCAAAATGGCTTATGGCACTGCTTGGTTTTATCTGTCTTGGCATCGGTTATTACCTTGCCATCACAACAGAATCACCAATTAAAGCAATCACAATCTTCCTGCTTGCCGTAATCCTTGTTATGGCAGGAACCTATCTGCTTTTTACTGCAGGCAGTATTGTAATTCTGAAGTTTCTTCGCCGCAGAAAAAGCTTTTACTACAAGACTGGAAATTTTATCAGTATTTCCGGTATGCTTTACCGTATGAAGCAGAACGCTGTCGGGCTGGCCAGTATCTGTATCTTAAGTACCGGAGTTTTACTCATGATTTCCATGACTGTCTCTATCTATTTTGGTATGAATGATATCATGGTAAACCGTTACCCATACGATACCGATATCTCCATTACCGGTGTCGGTGAAGAGGAATGCCAGACTGCAATAGAAACATTTGAAAAAGCAATTTCTGACAACAAGGTTCCGGTAGACAAAAAAGCCGAAGAAATTTATCTCACAATCATCAGTCGTATAGATCACGGGCAGATTCAGATTGCTGAGCCAGGTACTTTAACAGAGTCTGGTTCTGTACTGACACTTTCACTTGTGCGTCAGTCTGAATATGAAAAACTCACTGGTACAAATCCGGCATTACAGGATGGAGAGATTCTTGCATGGGCTTCAAAGATGACTGAAAAATCAGATTCTCTCACAGTCAATGATTCTGTTTTCTCTGTAAAAAAATGGCTGGATAATTCTCCTCTGACCTGCGGTCGCGATATCGTCTATAGAAATGCAGTATTTGTTGTCACTGATTCTGATTTTGAAAAGTTTGATAAAATGCGAACAGAAATGTATAAGAATACCTCAGCTACCCCTGCTGGACAGGATCTGACCGTTCATCTTGGTCTGGATATCACCGGCTCCGATGAAACAAAAATTGCCTATGGTACACCGGTACTGGATGCAATAAAAGCTCTGCAAGATAATGGACAGCTGTCGGATAACTCCTGGATTACTTCCGGAATCCGTGCACAGGAATATGATTCCTACTACGCAGATAACGGTTCCCTTCTGTTCATCGGAATTTTTCTCGGATCACTTTTCCTTCTCGGTACAGCGATGATCATCTACTACAAACAGATCTCGGAAGGATACGAAGACCAGAATCGTTTTGAGATCATGCAGAAAGTAGGACTGAGCCATCGCGAAGTCAAAAGCTCAATCCGACGTCAGATCCTGATGGTATTTTTCCTTCCGCTTCTCATGGCAATGCTTCATATTTCCATGGCATTTCCACTGATCCGCCGGATGCTCCTGCTGTTCGGCATGACAAATACCAGATTGTTCATCGGCTGTACCGCTGGTACGGTGCTGATCTTTGCACTGGTATATGGCCTGATCTATCTCATGACCGCAAAATCGTATTATCATATCGTAGAACGGAGATAACAACATATAAAGTAAGCCCCTCACTTGCAGAATCTCATCTGTAAATGAAGGGCTTATATCATTTCATAATTAATCTAATTTCAAGATCAGATATTCAGAAGGTCGCTGAATACTTTCAATGCTCCGTCTGTCTCGTGTGCAAGAACACGTTTTGCAAGGACTTTACCAAGCTGAACGCCTTCCTGGTCAAAGCTGTTTACATTCCACAGGAATCCCTGGAACATAACTTTATTTTCGAAGTGTGCAAGGAGTGCGCCAAGGCTTGCCGGATTTACCTGCTCGCCGATGATGATGCTGGACGGACGTCCGCCTTCGAAGTTCTTATTGCGATTGTCATCTGCTTTACCGCATGCAAATGCAACGATCTGAGCTGCTACGTTTGCACAGAGTTTCTGCTGGCTTGTGCTGTCCTGGATCACTACATCTGTACCCATCTGGTTGTTCTTAAATCCGATAAACTGAAGCGGTACGATGTCTGTTCCCTGATGCAGGAGCTGATAGAAGGAATGCTGTCCATTTGTTCCTGGCTCTCCGAAGATAACCGGTCCTGTCACATAATCTACAGGCTCACCGAAACGGTTTACAGATTTTCCGTTGGATTCCATATCAAGCTGCTGTAAATGTGCCGGGAAACGGCTCAGTGCCTGTGAATATGGAAGAACAGCTGTGCTTGGATATCCGAGGATATTTCTTTCATATACACCGATCAGTGCATCCAGCATAGCCGGATTCTGCATAACGTCTTCGTTCTTTGCAAGCTTGTCTTCTTCTGCTGCACCTTCAAGGAATTCTGCAAATACTTCCGGTCCGAACGCCAGAGATAATACAGCACCACCAACTGCAGATGTGGAAGAATAACGTCCGCCGATATAGTCATCCATGAAGAATGCTGCGAGATAGTCATCGCTCTTTGCAAGAGGAGATGTCTCACTTGTAACTGCGATCATATGTTTGGAAGCATCCAGACCTGCATTCTTCAGAGCATCTTTAACAAAAGATTCGTTTGTCAGTGTTTCAAGGGTTGTACCTGATTTGGAAACCAGTACAAAAATGGAATGTGCAACATCGATAGAATTCAGAACTGCTGCCGCATCATCCGGATCTACGTTGCTGATGAATTTTGCTTCCATTTTGAATTTGTCGTTTTTCTTTGCCCAGTTTTCAAGTGCAAGATACATTGCACGAGGACCAAGGTCACTTCCGCCGATACCGATCTGAACAACAGTTGTGAATTTTTCTCCTGCTGCGTTTGTGATCTCACCAGCATGTACTTTATTGGCAAAGTCAGCAATCTTCTGCTGCTGTTCTACATAGAAAGCACGTTTGTCAACACCATCAGCTGTAACGGTATCGCCAAGCTGTCCACGTGTCAGCTGATGAAGAACGAGACGTTTTTCACCTGTATTGATCATTTCGCCATTGTAAAGAGCTGCGTATTTCTCAGTAAGTTGTGCTTCTTTTGCAAGCTTTTTGAGGCCTTCAAGTACATTGTCATCTACCTGTTTTGCAGCATAGTTATATGCAAGACCAGCAGCCATCGGTACGCTGTATTTTTTAACACGCTCTGCACCATTTTCTCCGGTCATGGCTTCTACAAGGTTTACTTTTTTTACATTGGAAAGCTCTTTAAATGATTCAAGAGTATCCAGGTTGTTCCAGGTAATCATAATAAGATTCCTCCTTAAAATTAAATGTTCCCGCTGTTTCAGGATTCGTTTCAATCCCTTTGATTATAATATCAAACGAATGTAAATTCAAGTCTGCAAAGAAGGATATCTTACTCTACTCCAACACAATATCCATCTCATGCCAGGCTTCGCCGCCCCACACAGAATCGCCGATTCCATGGTCTTTAAAGCCAAATTTCTTATACATCTCAACCTTATCCGGGAGGCAGGTCAGGATCAGCTTCTTTCTTCCCTTAACCTGTTCTCTTTCCTTATATTGTTCCATCAGTTCTCTTGCCAGTCCCTGGTGTTGGTGCTCCGGCAACACATCCAGTCCAAGGAGCATAATGTTTGCTCCAGCCGGATCATGCAAGTCAGCATTCGTAAAAAAGTCATCCGTCAGGTGTTCCTGATTCGTTGCCAGACCATTCAGAAAAGCTGCCATCTTTCTGGTTTTTCGGTCCACTGCCACCAGAAAAAGATCCGGTGCATTTTCGATTCGTGGTACCATGTGCTCATATGTACAAGCCTCATTTGGCGGAAAACAGATTGCCTCAATTCTCACGGCCTGTTCGATCTCATCCCGCCTGATATCGCGGAATTCATATTTCTCGTGTAATGCTTTGTTACTTTGTCCCATAATTCTCTCGTTATTGTTTACATAATAAGCAATAACCTTCTTCTCCTTCTCATACCGATCAAGTATGTATTTTTTCTTTACATATAACAAAAAAAAGTATAACATAAAGATATTACAATTTATATAAAGGTGGGCAAATTCATGGACTATACTATTAATACAAAATGCGTGCAGGCAGGCTACACACCAGGAAACGGCGAACCACGTCAGATTCCGATCATTCAGTCAACCACTTACAAATATGATACCAGCGAAGACATGGGCAAGCTCTTTGACCTTGAAGCTGAAGGATATTTCTATTCAAGATTACAGAATCCTACCAACGACTATGTTGCAGCCAAGATCACAGCTCTCGAAGGCGGTACCTCTGGTATGCTGACTTCTTCCGGACAGGCAGCAAACTTCTTCGCTGTCTTCAATATCTGCGAAGCCGGCAGCCATATCGTTTCCTCCTCTTCCATCTATGGAGGAACCTACAACCTTCTTGCAGTTACAATGAAAAAAATGGGCGTAGACGTTACCTTCGTTGACCCGGACTGCACAGAAGAAGAATTAAACGCAGCTTTCAAAGAAAATACCAGAGCTGTTTTCGGTGAATCTATCGCCAATCCGGCACTTACCGTTCTTGATATCGAGAAATTTGCAAAAGCAGCGCACGCACATGGTGTGCCGCTCATCGTAGATAACACCTTCCCAACACCGGTCAACTTACGTCCGATCGAATGGGGCGCAGATATCGTTACACATTCCACAACCAAATATATGGATGGACACGGAGCAGCGCTCGGCGGTGCGATCATCGATGGCGGCAAATTTGACTGGATGGCACATGCAGACAAATTCCCGGGACTCTGCACACCGGATGATTCTTATCACGGAGTTACCTATGCTGAAAAATTTGGAAAAGAAGGCGCTTTCATCACCAAATGTACTTCTCAGCTGATGAGAGACCTCGGCTGCGCTCAGTCTCCACAAAGTGCATTTATTCTGAACCTTGGACTGGAATCACTTCATGTACGTATGCCAAGACATGTTGAAAACGGCCAGGCAGTTGCAGAATTCCTTGAGAAACACGACAAAGTAGAATTCGTAAACTATCCGACACTTCCATCCAACAAATACTATGAAACTGCAAAGAAATATCTGCCAAACGGTGGATGCGGTGTTGTTTCCTTTGAATTAAAGGGTGGACGTGCTGCTGCCGAAAAATTCATGAAAAATCTGAAACTTGCAGCAATTGAAACACATGTAGCAGATGCAAGAACCTGCTGCCTCAACCCGGCAACCTCCACACACCGCCAGATGAATGACGAGCAGCTCGCTGCTGCCGGAATTCCAGCCGGACTGATCCGTATCTCCTGCGGCCTTGAAGATAAAAACGATCTGATCGCAGATATCGCTCAGGCACTGGACGCAATTTAATCGAATTAAGTATATCTCAAAAAAGGAAGAACTCGACTCCGTTCTTCCTTTTTTGTGCTTTATTTTGTGGATTTTTCATATAAAAAAAGCCCCTACAATGCCTTTCGACACCATAGGAGCTTTCTCTGTAATTTTTCTTTATTCTATTCTGCCTTCAGATAAATCTGGAATGCATCATAATTTTGCTCTGGTAATGGAAGCAGGATTCCGGCATGCATCAACGCCGCGCCGGAGAAGTTTCCAGCGTCTTCTCCATCTATCTGCATCTGATAAACCTTCTTCGGATCCAGGCCTTTCCACTTCACAATCTCAGATGCCGCATTTGCATACATATCTGTATAAACGACAGACATGCAGGCCTCGCTGCCATCCTGTGCCGCATATTCCCATACAGTATAGTCTCTGTTTTCAAATGGTGAAGTCAGTCTGTAATAATCTCCGAACTGGAACAGTCTTCCATGTTCTTTAAAGAACGCAATCTGTTCTCCCGCCATCTTCTTTTCTTCATCAGTCATCTTACTGAGATCCAGTTCATATCCAAATGTTCCCTGCATTGCACAGATTCCTCTTGTCTTGAATGGTGTCACGCGATGATTCTGATGATTCGGGCAAACCGATACATGTGCAGAAACAGAAGACATCGGATAGCCGAACGATGTGCCATACTGAATTCTCAGTCTCTCGATCGCATCTGTATTATCACTGCACCAGATCTGCGGGCAGTAATACAACATACCTGCATCAAAACGTCCACCACCGCCACTGCATCCTTCCAGCAGAAGTTCCGGGAATCTCTGAGTCACAGCTTCCAGTACTTTATAAAGACCCAGCACATAACGATGTCTCAGTTCCCCCTGACGGTCACGTGGAAGCTTCGCACTGTAAGCAGCCATAAGTGAACGGTTCATATCCCATTTGATATACTGGATATCCGCTTTCTCTACAATATCACAGATCCGCTCTGTCAGATAATCTGTCACATCTTCTCTGGACATATCCAATACCAGCTGGGAACGACTTCTGATCGGCTGTCTTCCCGGTATGACCAGTGCCCAGTCCGGATGTGCCCGATACAGATCACTGTCCTCAGAGATCATCTCCGGCTCAAACCAAAGCCCGAAAGAAAGTCCCATATCATGTACTTCTTTCACCAGCTCAAAAAGGGTTCCGCACAGCTTTTTCTCATTTACAAACCAGTCGCCAAGACCGGAGAAATCATCATCCCTTTTTCCAAACCATCCATCATCCAGTACCAGCATATCCAGATTCAGTTCTGCCGCTTCTTTTGCAATTGCAATCAGATTGTCTTTGTTAAAATCAAAATAGGTTGCTTCCCAGTTATTTACCAGAATCGGGCGCACTCTGTCTTTCCAGCAGCTGCGGATCAGATTCGACACGATTGCCTGATGCAGAGTCTGGGACAGCTTTGAAAATCCATCTGCACTGTATGTCAGACATACCTCGGGTGTGCTGAAGCTTTCACCCTTTTTTAGTTTCCAGGAAAAATCATAGTCATCAATTCCAATGACCAGTCTTGTCTGATTAAACTGATCTACTTCTGCCTGTGCATGAAAACCGCCACTGTACAGAAAAGATGCACTGTAGCACTCACCAGTACTCTCTGTAGTGTCTTTATCCGCAAGAATCACAAAAGGATTATGCTGGTGGCTGGAAGTTCCACGGGTACTGCGAAGCTCCGTGATGCCGTGTGGCAGACTGTTTCTTTCCATCTGACGCTCACCGGCATGTTTTCCATAAAAATGAATCAGATCATATTTTCCCATTCCAAGATCCAGACACGCACTCATAATTCTGGAAATCTGGATATCACCCTCTGTACGGTTTTCGACTACTGCTGCTCTTGTAATGATATCCAGCTCTTCAAAGACTCCATAAAGAAGATGTACATAGACTTCTTCAACAGCATCTTTCAGAACGATCTCCAATGTCTCTCCTTCTGATTTCTCAGAAGAAAAGAATGCCGGAAGCCCCGGAATGTTATATTTTCCTTCTCTTACCTGATAGCTGTCAAAGAAAAACATCCCGTCCTGTACACCGCTTCCAAGGTCTGCTTTCAGACAGTCTACACGATAATCTCCGTCGCCATATACCGGAAACTCCTGCGGAAGAAAATCCAGCGAATATACACGCTCTCTGTCAGTCCCCGGGATATTTCCGCTGAATCCACGGTCTGCCATACGAATCAGATAGGAACAGTCCGTATCATCCGTACGGTTTCCGTAATAAGTGTGAATAAGCATATTCTGCTCGTCCACTTTCATCTGATAAGTACTGTTTTTTGTATGAAGAGTAAAAATCTGATTCTTTATATTGATAGCCATTGTCGTTTTCCCTTTCTGTCTTTTTCAAGAATTATTTTACTGCTCCGTTTACAACACCATTGATAATCTGTTTCTGGCAGATGATATAAAAGATTAAAATTGGAAGTAATGCCAGAAGATAAGATGCAAATGCCAGGTTATAATTCGTTCCGAACTGTGTCTGGAAATTCAGCTGTGCCAGCGGCAGTGTGTTCTGATCTGTACCGGACATGATGACCAGTGGAGTCATAACGTCATTCCAGGTACTCATTGCTGTGAGAACTGCTACTGTTGCATGCATCGGTTTCATATTTGGAAAAATAATCTTCCAGTAAGTCTGCCATACTCCGGCTCCATCCACACAGGCAGCCTCTTCCAGTGCCATCGGGATATTATTCAGATATCCGGAATAAAGCAGTACATTCATCGGCATAAAAAACACAACATACAATATAATAACACCAAAGCGGTTTGCGATTCCCAGCTGTGCAGTTTCTTTTACCAGCGGCATCATAAGAACCGCAAACGGTACAAACATACCACTTACAATGTAATAGTAAGAAATCTTAAATATCTTACGCTGCTTCATCTTTCTTCCGATCAGATAACCGGCAAGTGAATGTATTAATATACATAATACCACAGTTACCCCGGTAATAAGAAGACTATTTCCAAGAGAATGCCAGAAATCTGTTACCCGCATTGCTTCTGCAAAGTTTTCAAAACTCCATTTCTGAGGAAATGCCAGTGCTCCTGCTACATCATTTGTCATTTCCGATGGCTTCTTAAATGCAATGATCACTGTCATATACAGTGGAAATAAAACCGTCAGGCAGCCAAGTACCAGTAAAATATTAATAATCCTGTTTGTAGTCTTACCACGAACAGCGCCTTCTTTTTTCTTTGTTCTGCTCATTATAACTGCTCCTCCTTACTTCCCAGGAATTTCATCTGAAACAGTGATATCGCAACGATCACAATAAAGAATACAAATGCATTCGCACTCTGGAAACCAAACTGTCCTCCACTCATACCATTGTTATAGATCAGATAAGAAATGGACTCTGTGCTCTGTGACGGGCCACCTTTTGTCAAAGACATGATCTGGTCAAATACCATCAACGCATTTTTCATACAAAGGACAAGGTTAATTGTTACAAATGGCATGATCAATGGAAGTGTAATGCTCTTAAATTTTTTCCATCCGGATGCTCCATCCAGCATACATGCCTCATAAACTTCTTCCGGAACAGTCTGCAGACCGGAAATATAGATAATCGTATTCATCGCTATTCCCTGCCATGCTCCGACGATCACAATTGCGATCCATGCCCATTTTGTACTTCCAAGGAGACTTGTTTTCAGGAAATCAATTCCTGTTACTTCTCCGATCGTTGGCAGAATATATGTAAAAATGAAACTGAAGATATAACCAACAACCAGACCTCCCAGAATATTTGGTACAAAATAGATTCCTCTGAGTGCATTTTTTCCACGGATCTTGCTGTTCAGTCCCAGTGCCAGGATCAGGCTGAGAAGATTGACCACAATTGTCATAACCAACGCATATTTAAATGTAAACAGATATGAGTGACCCACACGGGAATCCTGGAAAATTTCTGCAAAGTTCCGCAGTCCTACAAAATCATAACTTCCATATCCGCGGAAGTTTGTAAGTCCGTAATAAAAACCTTTGATCAGCGGTAATGTATTAAAGCAGAAGAAAAGAACCAGAATCGGTGCCAGCAGGCCAAGAAATATCTTTTCATTTTTGCTCCACGCACCATGTTTTTTATTCATGATCATTACCCTCCTCATATGCTTTTACTTTTGCCACGACATCTCTGTTGTAGCGAATCCATTCTTTGTCAAATCGTTTCATAAATGTATCTGTCGCATCAGCACTGTCATCCATCAGATATGTCTGGATCATTGCATCTACTGACATTTCGCTCGGGTAATGATGGTCCTGATAATCCGCTACAATACCGTTTTCGATATAATCACGCATTTCTTCCAGCTCCGGAGCAACCTCAAAATCACCTTTTTTACATGGAACAGCACTCTGTGCATTCAGATATTTTTTGACATTTTCATCTTCGAGCATATAACTGAGCACTTCATAAGCTGCCTCTTTATTTTTACAATCTTTCATCACGCAGAACATCAGATCATTTCCGGAATTCAGCACATTTTTATCTGCATCTTCATTTGCCGGAAATACAAAAGAACCAATATTCATATCCGGATTTACAGATTTGATCTGAGAGATCGCATAGCTTCCAATTGTAAACATCGCAGATGTTCCTCTTGCGAATGCAGTGCAGGCATCGTTATATCCCTGAGACACCGGATCTTTCTGTCCATATGCAAGAAGCGCTTTTTCCTTTTCTGCCACTTCTCTGTAATTTTCTGCAAAAGTTGTTTCTCCACTGTTTACCTGATAAGTCAGATCAGAATCGCACAGACTTACTGCAATTGCATTCCACGGTGCCAGTGTAGTCCATGTATCCTTAAAACCAAAATATAATGGCTGGATTCCTTCTGACTGGATCTGATCACAAAGATTCGTAAATTCTGTCCATGTGGTCGGAATCTCCCAGCCATGTTCTTCAAACATATCCCGGTTAAAAAGAATTCCAGCTGCATTTGCCATATACGGAACGGCATAAACACCATCTTTCGGCACATATTCCAGATCTTTGTTCATCTCAAGATATTTCTCTTTAATATCGTTCAGTCCTTCAAAATCAGAAATATCCATCAGCATGTCTGCATCCAGAAAATTGGAATAATTAATATCCCCGCCAATTCCTATGATATCCGGATTATCCTCACGGATAAATCTTGTTTTCAGGATTGTCATTGCATCGTTCGGTGAATCAATCTTTAAATAAATATCATCGTGCGTTGCATTGAACTCATCCTGAAACTGTTCAAAAATATCTACTGCTTCCGGTTTATACTGTACCATTTCAATTACAGTTTTGCCCTCTGTTTCGTCCTTTCCGGAGCATCCTGTCATAACTATTCCCATTGCCAGAACGCCTGCAAGGAAAACAGCACCTACTTTATGCTTTCCCATTTGTTTCTCCCTTCTTTACAGATATTCACTGCCATCTGGCAGTTCAGATTCAGACCAGTCATCTCTGTTTGATTCGATTCTAGCACCAAAAGAAAAGCTTCGTACATAGATGGATAACATCAAAATATACCATACTGCGTTATTTCCAGAATAATGTTGATGTTACTACTCATTATGGTATATAATAGTACTAAATAGCGATATTTCGTTAAAATTGTATGATTTTTGTATCTCGTTTTTATGCATATTTTACTATATCCCGTAGAAGGAAATGATAAAAACCATGTCAGATTCTATTTTTCACATATTTTCCAATGAACTTTTTCTTGACCTGACCGTATACCAATACGGCTATGAGAAATGTGATCCTCTGCATTCTTATGGACCATTTGTACGTAATCATTATCTTTTTCACTATATTATTTCCGGCAAAGGAATGCTGAGTGTTACAGAAAAAGATGACAGTGCTGTTTACCATATGGAAGCACATTCCGGCTTTCTCATTGAACCGGGGCGTATCAATCTTTACAGTGCTGACCAGAAATTCCCATGGGAATACGTCTGGGTAGAGTTCGATGGACTGCGTGCAAAAGAGCTGATGGAAGAAGCCGGACTGTCCAACGATCATCCGGTCTTTCATCCCATTTCCGATACAGCAGCAGATAAACTTCGCGATGAAATGCTGCGTCTGACACAATATCCGGACAATTCCCGCCCATTTGGGATCATTGGTCAGTTATATCTTATTATGGATGCCCTTATCCAGGGTTCTTCCAATAAAAAAAGACTTCAGGGCGGAAAGCTTTCAAGATTTTACGCACAGGAAGCACTTTCTTTTATTGAACAAAATTATACGTTGCCAATCACAGTCGAAGATATGGCAAATCGCTGTAATCTTGACCGAAGCTATTTTGGTAAAGTTTTCAAAGATATGATCGGACAGTCTCCACAGGACTTCCTGATCCGCTATCGAATGAGTAAAGCAACCTCTCTGCTTACCAGCACCAGCCTGTCCATTGGTGACATCAGCGTTCAGGTTGGATATCCAAACCAGCTTCATTTTTCCAGAGCGTTCCGTAACATTTACGGGATGTCACCAAGACAATATCGCCAGCAGAACAAATTATTGTCCTGAATCACAGGCAGGTTACGTTTCTGTTTACTTTTCTTCATGATATTGCATTTTCTGCGAAAAGAATAGCTTTTACACCAGTCTGATGGTAAAATAAAAACCGAAAAATAAAACTGGAGGAACCCTATGAAAAAGAAAAAATTTTTTCCTCTCTCTATGGGAATCGGTTTTCTGTTCACAGGTCTGTTCTGCTGTTTTTCTGTATCAGCAGATGCTGTTGAAGGCTCACCAGGACAGACTGTTTCCGGAGAATATGCCGTTGTTATAAATACAGACACCTCTTCATCTCAAAATACCGGAACTCTGGTTTTTGACGATGGTACAGATACTGTCTCTTCTTATCTCAGCACTGGCAGCAGCGCAGCCAATCTGCCTGCGTCCCAGATTCTCAAAAAAGCTTCTGACACCAGTGATTATAATGTTCTTTCTTCATCTGCCCTTTCCGCAGCAGCTGCACAGTCTGCTGCCACAAGTTACTACATCGGGCAGGAAAAATATATCTATCGTTCAAATAGTACAGGCAAAACTTATGTATGCATCGGCATTGGTGAACACTGCTATATCTGGATGGATAAAGATATGAAAGCCAGTTACGATGCAGCTGGTAAGACTTCCTCAATCGCAAAGGATATGGCAGGTGTATATGACGGACAACCTTATCGAATCCTGAATACTCTGGCCGGTGGTAACATCCCATATGAAGATAATTCCGGTAAAATTTCAATTCTTCTCGAAACTTTATCTTCCGCAAGCGGCATGTACATGTACGACACAGACATCACAGCAATCCATATCAACACTCCTTCTGCATCTGCCTATGTTTCCGGTGAAATGTCCAAAAGAAACGGTCTGCTTGTACACGAAGGACAGCATGCACTGCTCTGGCTGAAAACCAGATTTTCCAATACCGGCAGATATATGTGGCTCAATGAGGGACTGGCTGTGACTGCTATGGACTATCTCTGGGGTGGCATTGATTCCAGCGGATGGTTAAACGGCATTGCCGGAAGTACCGCTATTCGAAGCGGCTCTTCCCTGATCTATCAGACCTACCGTGATGATACGGCGCAGGATTACGGCATGCCTTATCTTTTTATGCGTTATGTGATCGACCGTATGGCCGGAAGCTATAAACCAATGGATGTTCTGCCAAAATTTTACCAGATAGATGCCTCCACCCTTACCTGTGAAGAATACCTGACGCAGGTAACCGGCATTCCATTTAAGACATTAATGTCTGATTTCTATACCGCAATCGCTGCCGGCGATCTCTACGGCAATTACAGTTTCTCTGGTGACCGTATTGCCGCCGGAAAGGCTGCAACATTTCCTGTTTTTTCCGGAAACAGTAACCAGAACTATACGCTGCCTGCAGCTTCTGCAGTCATTATAAAACTGAAAAATGGGAAATTCACGGTTCCTGCCAACGGAAGCTCCAGCATTATTTACCGTATCGTCGGAAATCGCACCACTTCTGCAGCTCCATCTGAAGGTAGTGGTACTGCCTCTGATCCATATAAGATCACTTCTCTCGATGATTTGAACCTTATCTCGGATCATCCGGGTGCTTATTACAGTCTGACCAAAGATATTCAGACAAATGGAAATATTAATTTCTCTGTAAATTATTTCAGTGGACACTTAGATGGTAATTCACACACTATTTACGGATTAAAAAAACCGCTTATCGCCCAAAATGACGGAACCATTGAAAATCTGCGAATTGTAGCTGATTTTGACGATGACAGCCAGAATGTACAGGGTGTCATTGCACAATATAATCAGGGAAAGATTCAGGAATGTTCTGTTTCCGGCACGGTCACCGGACATATGGGTGGCGATGGATCCATGGTCTTTCCTGAATTTGGCGGCATTGCCGGTCAGAACGAACTTGCCGGAATCATCAGTGGGTGTACGGCCCGCCTGAATATAAATCTGTCTATGCCAGCTATGAAGGGCTGTGTCGGCGGTATTGCCGGATTAAATATTGGTACAATAGAAAAGTGTGTCAGCAATGGAATCATCTCTGTCACCCAGAAAAACGGCACTTCTTATCCTCTTTATGTCGGTGGTATTGCCGGTGAAACCCAAAAATTCGGTGGTATGGGTGGTGTGATCAAAGAATGTCTGCATGCCGGTCAGATTAAAGTTTCCGGTGGTTCCTCTTCTGTTGGACAAATTTGCGGTCTTGCAGCTGCAAATGTAATAAATTCTTCAACCGGATTAAATGGTCACATCCTGAACTGTTATGGAAAAACGGGATCTGGAAATCTGGTCGGTTCTACTGCTGCAGTGCCTTCAACCGGTGGTCTGCTGACAGATGCACAGATGAAGGATTCTTCCTCTTACCAGGGATGGTCTTTTGGAGCTGACTGGAAAATGTCTGATGATGGAATCCCGGCTCGAACCGATTCCTCAGACATTACTTCACTTTCTGTAAAATATACTCCGTCCTCCTGTTATATTGGTGAAACACCATGGAGTTTCGGAACGCTTGTTATAAACAACAAAACGAAAGTTTCCATTACGCAGGATATGGTCAGCGGTTTTGATAATACATCGGCACATACCTGCCAGATTACTGTAACATACAAAGGCCGACAGACCAGTTATTTACTTCCTGTCGTTACTCCAAAAACAAGTGATATTACAAGTCTCCAGATATCAGCAAAACCATCCAGACTTTCCTATACAGAGGGAGATCTGTTCAATCCATCCGGTGTCAGTTTCTTTGCTACCATAGGCGGTCGCTATGCCTATATTTACAGCGGATATACTTATGATAAAACGCGTGCGCTGACTTCTTCTGATACAGAAGTTACTTTTGACTATTTTGGTGCAAAAGTAACACAGAAGATTTCTGTTGCAGCAAATACACCAACAAAACTGAATATTCTTTCTTCGCCATCAAAGACTCAGTACACCATCGGAGATAAGCTGGATCTTTCGGGAATAAAGCTTCAGATTGTTTACAGCAATGGAACCCTTTCTCCAATAATTACTACTGATACTCTGGATACCTATGGAATTCATATAGCACTTGGCGCTGCTTCAAATGTTACTGCGATTGACAAAAAGCATATTATGACTGCTTCGGACAGCGGAAGCTCTCTTCTGTTTTATGCTACAGATATATTACCAGGACAGTATGGAACTGTAACTGCAGTTTCCTCGACTCTCAGTGTACTGGCTCCTCTGCAGATCACAGATACAGAGCTTCATCTGTGCACTGGAACCAAGAACACTCAATATGCTTATTCCGGCAACGTAACCGGCGGCAGTGGCAAGTACAAGACAACCGTTGTCAGCGAGAATCTTCCGTCCGGACTGAGCCGAAATAATATACCTGACAGTTCCAGTTACTCTTATTTCTATTACTCAGGAACAGTTACTGCTCCTGTCGGCACTTACGAGTCACTGTACACCGTTCAGGATACTCAGACAAAAGCGACCTTATCGGTAAAAATTGTATTACATGTACTTGCTTCCAGTGAAGCAAAATTTTACAGTTTCGTACTGCGTGCCTCGGATAACCCGGAACTTAAACAGGATGTCATCGGAGAGATTGGAACGGACACGATCATTCTCCGGCTGCCAAAAGGCACAAATGTAACTGCCCTGAAACCATCTATTGATTTTGGCTACAGTTACGGTACTTCCCTTCCGTCTGCCTTTTGGAGTGGAAACCCACATGATTTTACCAATCCGGTCATTTATACATTAACTGCACCAGACGGAGTTACAAAGAAATCCTACACCGCGCAAGTAGAATTTTATGATTCTGCTCAAGGAGTCACAACTCCGACTCCAAAGCCTACCAATACTCCGACTCCGAAGCCTACCAGCACCCCGACTCCGAAGCCTACCTGTACTCCAGTGCCAACAAATACTCCGGTTCCGACTAACACTCCGACTCCAAAGCCCACCAGTACTCCGACTCCGAAGCCTACCAGCACCCCGACTCCGAAGCCTACCTGTACTCCGACTCCGAAGCCTACCAGCACCCCGGCTCCGAAGCCTACCTGTACTCCGACTCCGAAGCCTACCTGTACTCCGACTCCAAAGCCTACCAGCACACCGACTCCGAAGCCTACCTGTACTCCGACTCCAAGACCAACAAATACTCCGGTTCCGAAGCCACAGCCTACCAGTACTCCAGCTCCAAGACCTTACCCAGTTGGAATGCCTGTCAAACATACAGCAAGTAATAGCATATATAAGGTAACCGGCACTCAAACTCTGGAGTATACAAAACCCGTAAATAAAAAATCGAGTGTTATTAATATTCCGGACCGCATTACACTCAATGGTCTGGATTACACTGTAACCTCTGTTGGAAGCAAAGCTTTCAAAAACAACAAATATCTGAAAAAGGTATCCATCGGAAATAACGTTGTTCAGATCAAAAATTATGCTTTCTATAAATGCCCTAAACTGTCTTCTGTAAAAGTTGGAAAATCCGTTCGGTTAATTGGAAAGCAATGTTTCTGCGGATGTAAGAAATTAAGAACACTGAACATTCAGTCTCCAGGATTATCGCAGAAATACACTGGTTCAAATGCCTTTAAAGGAACACCTGCAAAAATGAAAGTCTATGTTCCAAGAAAACAGGCCAAAAATTATAAAAAATTATTCCTGAAACGAGGAATGCGCAAAACTGTCACTTTCAAAGGCATTCGATAGGTAGTAAAAAGAAGGAGCAGTCCGAAAACATATTTCAGACAGCTCCTTTTTTTCTGACTTAAGAAGGGGAATTTCTGATATAAATACTGTTCGCCCATATTCTCCCCACCAGCAGTTTTATTTACCTACTGCAACTCCTTCAATATTGATCTTCCAATCGTGCCTTCCGGCATCTGTACCCCAAAATTTTCTGCAACAGATGCACCGATCACCGCAAATGTATCCTGATTCTCAATA
>ERZ837380.1624-NODE-1624-length-27339-cov-11.415518_pt1 | contig 27339 bp, 26 predicted proteins | sample MGYA00519685_ERZ837380 | MGnify/ENA primary metagenome ERZ837380 (study PRJEB31850, sample SAMEA3708817) | human gut metagenome | biome: human gut; feature: human-associated habitat; material: faeces | place: China | collected 2014 ...
AATGCGAAGCCGTGAAGAAGTCCAAAAAGCTCTTAAAGTTCGTTTTGGACGACGGCACCGGCACGGATCGGGTGATCCTCTCCGGCATCCACGAGTATTATGAGCCGGAGGAGCTGGTAGGCAAGACCTGCATCGCCATCACCAACCTCCCGCCCCGGCCCATGATGGGCATCGAGTCCTGCGGTATGCTCATCTCCGCCGTGCACCAGGAAAACGGCCAGGAGAAGCTCCACCTGCTGATGGTCGATCCTCACATTCCCGCCGGAGCCAAGCTCTATTGATGACCCCTGAAGCCCTCCGGCGAAAGCCGGAGGGCTTATATGAGAGAAGAAAGATGAAAATGGAGAGAGAACACACGAAAGTACTTGATTTTGAAGCCGTCCGGGCCATTGCAGCCGAGACTCCGGACAGCGAGCTCATCCGCTGAGTGGACGAGGCCCTGCGGGAAAAGTCCGGCTACACCCTGCCCCCCAAAATCCACATCTCCCAGCAGGACGGCGACTATTACAACGTCATGCCCTGCATCTATAAGCGGGGCAACCTGGCCATGGTGAAGATGATCGGCCGCCACGGCCACGAAAACCGCATCATGGACCTGTTCCGTCAGGACCCGGACGTGCATTTCGTCCTGTGCGACACCTATGAGGAGGTCATCGGCGACTCTGACCTGGTGATCTCCGCCATTACCAAGGCCACGGAGAACTTCGTCACCGACGAATACTTCAAGGAGGGCTGCACCGTCATCCCCATCTGCACCATGGGCTTCCAGAACTGCGACCTGTTCTTCGACCGGGTGTTCACCGATGAAATTGAGCAGATCCGGGGCTTCAAGTATTTCGACCACTTCGCCCCCGTCACCACCAACGTCGCCGACGTGCTCAACGGCGTCGCCCCCGGCCGCACGGACAATGTCCAGCGCATCCTGGTGTATAACTACGGCATCGCCATCCATGACCTGGTCTTTGCCGCCAACATCTATGGCCGCGCCGCCGTTCCCGACACGCCGTACCACTACTGCCGGGAAAAATACTTTATCTGATGCTTTTGGCGCACTATATTGTGTGAAAACGCTATAAAAAGCTGCGGCGAAATGCTCTCTGCTGGTAAGACAGTAAAATCAAATTTCTTGGAACAGGCATGATTTCGGTCATGCCTGTTCCGCTTTTAGCAGCTCGTCCAAGGGGATGTAGCCTACGAGGTCATGTTCGATATGTACCCTCTGCCTGCTGCTCCTGTTCATGGATTCCCTGTTGCAGACCCTTGCCCCGCCGCCGGTGTCAAGGTTTACAAAGGCGGTTTTTTCTGCTACAATGGAATCGTATCCGCAAAAATATGTACGGCATCCGAAAGGAGATTTTTATCATGAACAACGAACTCAAGCCCATTCTGGCCCGGGTGGACCACACCCTGCTGTCCCAGACGGCTACCTGGGACCAGATCCGGGCCATCTGCGACGATGGCGTGAAGTACGGCTGCGCCAGCGTGTGCATCCCCGCCTCCTATGTGAAGCAGGCGGCGGAGTATGTGGCGGGCAAGATCGCCGTGTGCACCGTCATCGGCTTCCCCAACGGCTACGACACCACCGCCTCCAAGTGCTTCCAGGCCACCGACGCCGTTCAGAACGGCGCGTCCGAGATCGACATGGTCATCAACATCGGCTGGGTAAAGGACGGCCTGTACGATCAGGTGCTGGACGAGATCCGCGCCGTGAAGGACGCCTGCCAGGGACGGCTCCTGAAGGTCATCATCGAGACCTGCCTGCTCACCGACGCCGAAAAGGTGGAGATGTGCCGGGTGGTGTCTGAGTCCGGCGCGGACTATATCAAGACCTCCACCGGCTTCGGCGGCGGCGGAGCCACCCGGGAGGACGTGGCCCTGTTCAAGGCAAACGTTGCTCCCCATGTGAAGATCAAGGCCGCCGGCGGCATCGCCAACCTGGACGACGCCCGGGACTTCATCGCCCTGGGGGCCGACCGTCTGGGCACCAGCCGCATCGTCAAGGCCGTGAAGGCCCTGGAGCAGGAATAATACACCCCCTGTCATTCGTAGGGGCGGACGACTCTGTCCGCCCCGGAAAATCCCTGCGTCTCAAGAGCCAGAGAAGCGGATTGCCGTGTCGCTTCGCTCCTCGCAATGACAGACCAGTCTCATTATGATTATATAGGATACAAGGAGGAACTCAGCCATGTCTACCCCCCATAACAGCGCCGCACCCGGTGCCTTCGCCAAAACCGTTCTGATGCCCGGCGACCCCCTGCGCTCCCAGTTCATCGCCGAAACCTTCCTGGAAAACCCCGTGCTGGTGAACAACGTCCGGGGCGTCCAGGGCTACACCGGCGCCTATAAGGGCGTGCCCGTGTCCGTGATGGCCTCCGGCATGGGAATGCCCTCCATCGGCATCTACTCCCATGAGCTGTACACCCAGTACGGCGTGGAGAACATCATCCGTGTCGGTTCCGCCGGTGCTCTGCGGGCGGACCTGGAGCTGGGCAGCGTGGTGGCCGGTCAGGGCGCCTGCACCAACTCCAGCTTCGCCGACCAGTATGAGCTGGGGGTCCACTATGCCCCCATTGCCGACTTCGACCTGCTGATGGCCGCCGTGGAGTCCGCCCGGGAGCTGGGCGTGAAGATGCCCGTGGGCAATCTGTACTCCTCCGACACCTTCTATGACGCCGCCGGCCGCAACGACCGCATGAAGAAGATGGGCGTCATGGCCGTGGAGATGGAGGCCGCCGCCCTGTACTGCACCGCCGCCTTCCTGGGCAAGCGGGCCCTGGCCATCTGCTCCATCAGTGACAACCTGGTGCTGGGCACCGAGCTGACCCCCCAGGAGCGGCAGACCACCTTCACCAACATGATGAAGATCGGCCTGGAGGCCGCCGTGAAAATGGCCCAGCGGGGTTAAGTCCGGCGAAAGACAGAACTTAGCACAAAAAAGGTTGCACTTTTCACCCCACCCTGCTATAATGTGCTTATAAGGGGCGTTTCGCGCCCAAAATTAAAAAGGAAGGTAGATTCACCATGAAAAAGTTTCTGGCAATGCTCCTTGCTGTGGTCATGGTCCTGTCTATGGCAGCCTGCTCCAAGCAGCCCGCCAAGGACCCCAACAAGGGCAACGATGATCCCAACCAGACCGCGACCATCACCAATCCCGATCAGATCAACGACGAGATGACCTCCGAGGATGGCAAGTACGAGATCGCTTTCATCACCGACGTGGGCCAGCTGAAGGATAAGTCCTTCAACCAGGGCACCTATGACGGCGTGAAGCTGTACGCTGCCAACAACAAGCTGTCCTATAAGTATTATCAGCCCGCCAACAAGGACCAGGCCACCGATGATGACCGCTACGAGGCCATGAAGGCCGCCGTGGAGAACGGCGCCAAGGTGGTTGTCTGCGCCGGCTTCATGCAGGAAGGCGCTCTGCGCATGGCCGCCAAGGAATTCCCCAATGTCTCCTTCGTGTTCGTGGATGGTTATCCCATCACCGAGGAAGCCGGCGTTGACGGCTCCCCCGTTCTGAAGAACGTTGCCGGTATCGCCTTCAAGGAAGAGCAGTGCGGCTATCTGGCTGGTTACGCTGTCGTCAAGGAAGGCTTCACCAAGCTGGGCTTCACCGGCGGTGGCGGCGGCACCAACCCCGCCTGCTGCCGTTACGGCTATGGCTTCGTCCAGGGCGCTGACGCCGCTGCCAAGGAGCTGGGCGTGAAGGTCGATATGAACTATTCCTGGCAGTATGGCGCCAGCTTCTCCGCTTCCCCCGAGCTGCAGACCATGGTTTCCGGCTGGTACGAGGCCGGCACTGAGGTCGTGTTCGCCTGCGGCGGCTCCATGTTCGCCTCCGTGGCCGCTGCTGCCGGCGCTGCCGACGGTAAGGTCGTGGGCGTGGACGTTGACCAGTCCACCGAGTCCGACACCGTCATCACCTCCGCTATGAAGGGCCTGGCCGACTCCGTGCAGTGGGCTCTGGGCAAGTTCTACAGCAACGAGTTTGCCTCCATCGGCGGTATGGGCACCTCCCTGGGCGCCAGCGAGAACGCTGTGGGTCTGCCCACCGCTACCTGGTCCCTGACCAAGTGGACTGTTGACGAGTACAACACCATGCTGAAGGACATCGTTGACGGCAAGATCACCATCGACAGCGATTACAACAACCTGAAGTCCACCGACAACGTCACCCTGAACATCATCTGATCGTTCCGTCCGGACGTATAGCCAAAAAGGTTACATAAAATCCCGGGAGCGCTTCAGCGCTCCCGGGATTTTTCTTGTCAAAAAAGCCTCGCAGAGTTTGGTGCCCGCAGGCGGCAAAGCAAATGCAATCATTTTTTGCCGGGGCGTGTACCTGGCAAAAATACTTCCTCCCCCACGCTCACGCCTTGGGCTGCTGCTGGGTGATGCAGTGGATGTTGCCGCCGCCGAAGGCCACCTCCCGGGTCTGGACCCCCACGATCTGCCGGTCCGGGAACATCTGCTGCAGCTGCTGGATGGCCAGCTGGTCGTTTTCGTCGCCGTACTGAGGGGCGATAACGGCCCCGTTGACGATGAGGAAATTCATATACGAGGCGATGCTGACCTCGCCGTTTTCCCGGGGTACGGTACCCTCCACGGCGTCGATGGTCTCCGCCCCCTCCAGACAGCAGGGCTTCTTCGTCAGGCACAGCTTGTGCACCGTCAGCCGCCGGCCCTTGGCGTCGGTGGCCTGGCTCAGGGTGCGGAAGGCGTCCTGGGCCGCCTGATAGAAGGGGTTCTCCGGGTCCTCGGTCCAGATGCAGGCCACCTCCCCCGGGGCCACGAAGCAGGCCACGTCGTCAATGTGGCCGTTGGTCTCATCGGGGTCGATACCGTCCCGCAGCCAGATGACCTTCTCGCACCCCAGATAGCCGCAGAGCTTTTCTTCGATATCCCGGCGGCTCAGCTCCGGGTTCCGGCCCGGGGACAGCAGGCACATCTCCGTGGTCAGCACCGTGCCCTGGCCGTCCACATGGATGGACCCGCCCTCCAGCACGAAGCCGTCGGTGCGGTAGCTGTCCACCCCCTCCAGCTCGCAGATTTTCCGGGCCACCAGATCGTCCTGGTCCCAGGGAAAGTACAGCCCGTCATGCAGGCCGCCCCAGGCGTTGAAGGTCCAGTCCACCGCCCGCAGGTCCCCCTGATCGTTTTTCACAAAGGTGGGGCCGCAATCCCGGACCCAGGCGTCGTTGCTGGTCATTTCCACCACCCGGATGTCCTCCGGCAGCCGGGCCCGGGCGTTCTGAAACTGGTCGGGATTCACGCACACCGTCACCGGCTCGAACCGGGCGATGGCCCGGGCCACGTCGGCAAAGGCCTGCTGGGCGGGCTTGGCCCCGCCCCGCCAGTTGTCGGGCCGCTGGGGCCACAGCATCCACACGCCGGTCTGCTCCTCAAATTCCCCGGGCATGCGATACCCGTCCTGCCGGGGGGTGGTTCCCACAATACGTTTTGCCATAGTCGTTATCCTCCTGATCTGGGTTGATGGTGCCGCCGGACGGCGATGAGCAGCTCGCCCAGCAGCACGCTGATGACAGAGCCCACGGTAATGGGCAGAATGGTGGCCAGAGTCTCCCGGTCCGTGGACAGAGGCACGGCGGTGAACAGAATGGACAGGCCGATGAGCACCATGGGCACATAGGCCAGCACCCGCAGCATTCCCGGGCCTCCCGGCACCCGGAAGGGCCGCTCCGCCTGCGGATACTTCCGCCGCAGGGCCAGAAACGCCGGAAACACCGGCATATAGCTCAGCAGCAGCATCACCAGGTTCAGGGCGAAGAAGCTCCAGAACAGGGAGGAATCCGGGCTTACCGCCTGGATGGCAGCTCCCAGCAGGCACACCGCCGAGGCTACGATCCCGCTGACCAGGGCCGAGCCCACGGGCATATCGTTGTCCTTCCGCCGCCGGGTGAACACGGCGGGCATGTCTCCCCGCTCGGCGGCATAGGCGGCGGTGGAGTTGACCCCCATGGACCAGGAGATCATGTTGCCGAACAGCGTCACCAGGAACAGCAGGGCCACAATGCCCACCAGCACCCCGCCGGTGCGGCCGGTCATCAGGGACACGGCGTCGATGAGGCCGGAGTCCACGCTGATGTCCCGGGTGGGGACGGCGGCCCCGATGCCGAAGGCGGAGAACAGATAGATGGCGGCGATCACCACGCCGCCGGTGACGATGGCCTGGGGGATCTGCCGCCGGGGGTCCGCCATGCTTCCGGCATAGGTGCACACCACCTCAAAGCCCAGGAAGTTGAAGATGATGACAGAGATATACGACAGGCTGTCCAGGTCGAAGGAGGGCAGGAAGGTCCCGGCGGACATGTCGTTGACAAAGCCGTTCCGGGCCACATACACAATGCCCAGCACCCCCACCGTCACCGCCAACAGAATTTTGATGGCGGCGCTGAGATTCAGAATGACGATGCTGTCGCACACCGGGTAAAAGGCCACCACCGTGACGATCCAGATAAAGGCCAGCTGGATCACCAGGGACCACACCGGCCCCGGCTGCCAGCCCAGCACATAGCCCAGCAGCTCCGGACACATCACCGCCAAAGACGCCATCCACAGGGGAAAGTTGATCCAGTAGTACCAGGAGGCCCGGGCGCCCCAGCGGGAGTCGGGCCAGGCGGTGTGGATCCAGTCATACAGGCCGCCGTCCCCGGGAAAGGCGGTGCCCAGCTCCGAGGAGATCAGCCCATAGGGCAGCAGAAACGCCAGGATCATGAACAGCCACCAGAAATACTGGCTGTTGCCGATGGAGGCCACCGGGGCGGCGGCCTCCGCCACGAACACCACGCATATGACGGACAGCACCACGTCCGCCAGGCGGAATTTGCGTTTCTCCATGTCAGCTCAGGCCCCGGTCCGCCATAAAGCGCTCCAGCTGCTCCCGGGCGGCGGCCTCCTCCAGTTCGGTGTGCTGCGGGCGGCAGCGGGTGAAATAGACCAGCAGGCCTCGCATGGCCGTCAGCCGGTTTCCGGCCTGCTCCCAGCACAGGGAGGCGGCGGAGTCCGCCACCTCGTCGGTGACGTCCTCGCCCCGGGTGGCGGGCAGGCAGTGGAGGAACTTGCAGCCGATGGCCCCCAGGCTCATCAGCTCCCGGTTCACCTGATAGTCGTGGAACACCTCCACCCGCTGCTCCTTGGGCATCTCGTTTTCATACAGGCCGTACCACACGTCGGTGTAGAGGAAGTCCGCGTCCCGGACGGCGCTGCGGTCGTCTGTGACCAGGAAGCTGCCGCCGCTTTCCCGGCAGTTTCGCTCCATAATGGCCTGGTGGCCGTCGGTCAGCTGATGGCCCTTGGGGCCGTAGTGGACGAATTTCATGCCCAGGTGGGTGGTGATGAAGCCCAGGGAGGCGCACACCTGGGTGCCGTCGCCTACGAACACCACCTTGCAGTCCGACAGCTTCTTCCCCCGGGGCAGGTGCTCCGCCATGGTGCACAGGTCGCCGATCTCCTGGGTGGGGTGGTTGTAGTCGGACATACCGTTGAGCACCGGAATGGAGCAGGCCCGGGCCAGGTCCACAATGGTGCGGTGCTGGATGACCCGGGCCATCACCACGTCCACCAGATAGCTCAGCACCCGGCCGGTGTCCTCGATGGTCTCGTGTCCCCCCAGCTGGATCATGCCGGGGCCCAGATACTGGGCGTGGCCCCCCAGCTGGCTCATGGCCGTTTCAAAGGACACCCGCGTCCGGGTGGAGGACTGCTGAAAGATCATGCCCAGGTTCATGTGCCGCAGCAGCGGCGGGTAATAGCCGCCCCGGATGGCGTCCTTGATGGACAGGCTCAGCTGGATCATGTCCAGCAGCTCCCGGGCCGAAAAGTCGTTGGTGTCGATAAAATCCTTGACCATATGGTTTCCCTCCTGCAAGAAATCGTTGGAATTTTTTGCGTTCGGCCATAGTATGCGCCGGGAGGGAACGCGATATGCAAAGGTTTTTCGACAGTCTCAAAAAAGGTTTTTTGACAACCGGCGCGCTATTTTTCGCTGGATATAAATCCGGAAAAACCCGCTTTTTTCAGCCTTTCCAGCATTTTTTCGGCGTTGTTTCGGTTGGCGAAGGCCCCCACCTGCACCCGGAACAGGCCGTCTCCCTTGGGCTGGGGCGCGGGCTTTTCCGCCTGGACCGGAGCATAGGCCACCCCCAGATACTGGCAGAGGCCCCGGGCGATGGCCTCGCCGATTTCATCGGTGTGCTGGATGATCCACCGGGCCGTTTCCGGATTGTCGTGAAATTCGCACTCCACATAGGCGGTGGGAGCCGCCGGGGTCCGCACCTCATACAGCCGGGAATTGGCCTGGATATTCTCCGAGGTCCCCGGAGTCAGCGGCGCCAGGGCGCCGAAGACCGCCCGGCAGGCGTCGTACCCCTTTCCGGGCACGGCAAAGCAGAACAGCCGGGTGCCGGTGACCTTTCCGTTGAAGGCATTGGTGTGGACGCAATTGTGGATGTCCGCCCCAAAAGCGTTGGATTCAGCGCATCTTTGGGCCATGCTGGTTCCAAATTTTGCCAGCTGCACCTCCACGCCGCAGCGGCGCAGGGCGGCGGCCTCCGCCTCGGCGATCCTCTGGCACTGGACATGCTCATTGGTATTGCCCCAGGCGTATTTGTTTTCCACCTGGTCGCTGGGACTGATATAAACTCGTTTGGCCATTTTGGTTCCCCCTCCCCTTTCATGCTATGCGGCGCTTTGGATTTTGCCAATAAAAATACCGGAATCGGCAGAAAATCTGCCGGTTCCGGTATTTTTGGCTCCATTTTATGTCTGGTCGCAGGTGATGTCCATGGCGACAGGCGGGATATTCTCCAGGGCAATATAACCGGCAGAACGGCGAATGTAGTCAAAAACATCCTCTCTTTCGTCCAATTCGTCGCTGCACAGCTCGTCCTCAAGCTGGAGACGGCCCTTCACGTCCGGAAATCCGATATCCAGCAGGATCTCCACCGATCCGCCCTCCCTATCCGGGAACTGGCGGGTCAGAGCGAAGTGAATCCACTCCGGTTCTTCGCCGAAGGGGTCGGTTATACAGGTGATCAAATCGTCCTGAATTTCCACATTTTCCACGGGAATCCGGCACATTTCCTCGAAATAAGTGAGAATTTCCGGAAGGGCGGCGGTATCGGGGATTTTCTCCCGCAGGGAGTCCGCCAGCTGGCGGCCCAGGAGGACGGCTGGGTTGTTCGTGGGAGGTTCTGCGCGTTTTTGTTTGGATTTCTTCTGCTTTTTCTGAAAAATACGGTCAAAAATGCTCATTTTTGTTTCTCACTTTCTGATGCTTCTTCCACATTTTCCCAGCAGAGGGCGGCGGCATAGCCCTCCGGGGCCGGGAGCAGGGAGAAGGAATAGCCGGGGACGGAGCAAATAATGGATGAACCGCTTAAATCGAAGTGAACGTGCCGGATTTGGCCCAAAACGCCTCCGCGGCACTTGATAAGCGCCTCTTTCAGGGTCCAGAGCCGGAAGAAATCCGCGTCACAGCGCACAGATTCCCGCTCCTGCAGCGATAAAATGTCCATCAGCCGGGGCGGAACCGGACGGATTTTCTCCACGTCGATGCCCACGGGGACATCCGACACGGCACAGGCCACCAGGCCGTGGCTGTGGCTGATGTTGAAATAACAGTCACTTGCCATTGGTTTACCGTTATTTCCGATAAAAACTGTCCCGGGACAGGGCGGGATGTCCCGTTTTTGGGGGTTTTTGTCCCGGTACAAAGCCAGCATCTCCCGGGACAGGGCATGCCCCGTCTCGTGGTCGTCGCCATGGGACCACACAAAGCGCCACTCCGTCATCCGAACAGGGTGATCTGGCTGGTGTCCGCCATACCGGCGAAGGCGCCCAGGGCTTTCAGCTGCTCGATGTGGGTTTTGGACAGCTTGCTGCAGCAGGTGGAAAATTCTTCCACGGAGATGAAGGTCTTGCCCTTCCGCTTTTCCACGGTGTCCTGGGCGGCGGTCTCCCCCAGGCCCCGGACGGAGATGAAGGGGGGCAGCAGGCCGTTGTCGGTGATCTTGAAGGCGGTGGCCTGGGACTCGTAGATGTTGATGGTGTCGAAGTGGAAGCCCCGGAGATAGAACTCGTAGCACACCTCCAGGGTGACCATCAGGTTCTGCTCCACGGCGGTGGCGTCCTTGTTGTTTTCGATTTCGCGGATCTTCCGCTTGACGGCGTCGATGCCGGCGCAGCAGTATTCCGCGTCAAAGGCCTTGGCCCGGACGGTGAAGAAGGTGGCGTAAAACGCCAGGGGCTCGTGGACCTTGAACCAGGCGATGCGGAAGGCCATCATCACATAGGCCACGGCGTGGGCCTTGGGGAACAGATAGCCGATCTTGGCCAGGGAGTCAATGTACCAGTCGGGCACCTGGTGGGCCCGCATGGCGTCCTCCCACCCGTCCTGGAAGCCGCCCTTTTTCACCTTGCCCTTCCGGACGGCCTCCATGATCTTGAAGCTCATCTTGGGGTCCAGACCCATATGGATGAGATAGAGCATGATGTCGTCCCGGCAGCCCACGGTTTCCAGAACGGAGGCGGTGCCGCTGACGATCAGGTCCCGGGCATTGCCCAGCCACACGTCGGTGCCGTGGGAGAAGCCGGACAGGCGCACCAGGGTATTGAAATCCTTGGGCTGGGTATCCACCAGCATGCCCCGGGTGAACCGGGTGTTGAACTCCGGAATGGCCACGGCCCCGGTGGGGCCTAACAGCTCGTCGTTTTCAAAGCCCAGGACCCGGGAGGAGGTGAAGATGCTCATGGTGTCCGGGTCGTCCAGGGGGATGGCCCGGGCGTTGACCCCGGTGAGGTCCTCCAGCATACGGATCATGGTGGGGTCATCGTGGCCCAGCATGTCCAGCTTCAGCAGGTTATCCTCCATGCAGTGGTATTCAAAATGGGTGGTGATGGTGTCGGCGTCCTCGGCGTCGGCGGGGTGCTGGACGGCGGTGAAATCCTCCACGTCCATATCGTCGGGGACCACCACCAGGCCGCCGGGGTGCTGGCCGGTGGTGCGGCGGACGCCTACGCAGCCCTGGGTCAGGCGGTTTACCTCGGCATTGCCGGCGGTGAGGCCCCGCTCGTCCAGGTATTTGCGGACGAAGCCGAAGGCGGTTTTCTCCGCCAGGGTGCCGATGGTGCCGGCCCGGAACACCTGGGTCTGGCCGAACATCTCGATGGCGTGGCGGTGTGCCCGGGCCTGGTACTCGCCGGAGAAGTTCAGGTCGATATCCGGCACCTTGCCGCCGCCGTAGCCCAGGAACGTCTCAAAGGGGATGTCGAACCCGTCCTTGACGTATTTCGTGCCGCACTCCGGGCAGCATTTGTCCGGCATATCCGCCCCGCAGCCGTAGCTGCCGTCGGTGACAAATTCCACGTTGCGGCAGTTGGGGCAGCGGTAGTGAGGCGGCAGGGAGTTCACCTCGGTGATGCCGGACATATAGGCCACCAGAGAGGAGCCAACGGAGCCACGGGAGCCCACCAGATAGCCGTTTTCCAGACTGCGCTGCACCAGCTTCTGGGCGGACATATACACCACGTCGTATTTGCCCAGGATGCTGCCCAGCTCCACGTTCAGCCGGTCCACCACCAGCTGGGGAGGCTGGTCGCCGTACAGGGCGTGGCACTTGTCCCAGACCAGGCGGTTCAGGTCCTCCTGGGAGTTTTCCAGCCGGGGCGGGAACAGCTGGCCCGGAGGCAGCAGCTCGATCTCCTCCACCAGGTCGGCGATGCGGCGGGGGTTGTCGATGACCACCTGGCGGGCCAGCTCCTCCCCCAGATAGGAGAACTCCTCCAGCATCTCGGTGGTGGTCTTGAAGTAGATGGGCAGAGGCGCGTCGGCATCGGGGAACTTCTTGCTGGCCAGAAGGATATGGCGGTAAGCCTCGTCCTCCGGCTCCTGGAAGTGGACGTCGCCGGTGGCGCAGACGGGCTTGTTCAGCTCCCGGCCCAGGCGGACGATGGTGCGGTTGAACTCCCGCAGCTCCTCCTCCGACTGGACGTCGCCGTTGCGGAGCATGAACATATTGTTGCAGATGGGCTGAATTTCCAGATAGTCGTAAAACGACGCGATGCGCCTGAGCTCGGCCCAGTCCTTGTGGTCCTTCACCGCCTGGAACAGCTCCCCGGCCTCGCAGGCGGAGCCGACGATGAGCCCCTCCCGGTGGGCCATCAGCTCGGTTTTGGGGATGATGGGCACCCGCTTGAAGTATTGCAGGTTGGAGGCGGAGATCAGCTGGTACAGGTGCTTGAGGCCCATTTTGTTCTTGGCCAGCAGGATGATGTGTTTGGGAAAGCGGCTGGACTTGCTGCCCCGGGGCCGCAGCTTCAGCATCTGGGGGTTGATGTCCTGGAGGCGGCGGATGCCCAGTTCTTTTTCCATCTTCTGGAAAAACGGGATCAGCATATAGGCCACCATGGCCGCGTCGTCGGAGGCCCGGTGGTGGTTGAAGGCAGGCAGGTCCAGATACTCGGCCACAATGTCCAGCTTGAACTTGTGCAGCTCCGGCAGGAGATTCTGGGCCAGGATCAGGGAGTCCACATAGGTGGGGTCAAAGGGGATGCCCTCCCGGCGGCAGCCGGCCCGGATGAAGCTGATGTCAAACTCGGCGTTGTGGGCCGCCAGGGGTCGGCCGCCCACAAAGTCCAGAAAGGCCGTCAGGGCCTCCTTGGGGGAGGGGGCACCGGAAAGCATGGCGTCGGTGATGCCGGTGAGGCCGATGATCTCCGGCGTCAGGCGGCGGCCGGGGTTCACGAAGGTCTGGAAGCGGTCGGTGACCTGGCCGTTCTTCAGCACCACGGCGCCGATCTCGGTGATGGCCTCCCGGTCCACCTTCAGGCCGGTGGTCTCGATATCGAAGCAGACGATCTCGTCGGCGAAGTCCTGGTCCTGGGGACCGTGGACGGCGATGCGGTCGTCCAGGTTATTGACGAAGTAACCCTCCACGCCGTAGAGGATCTTGATCTTGCCCTTGGCGGTGTGCCAGGCGTCCGGGAAGGACTGGGCCACGCCGTGGTCGGTGATGGCGATGGCCGGGTGGCCCCAGGCGATGGCCTGCTTGATGACGGAGGCGGTGTCCGTCAGGGCGTCCATGTTGGACATCTTGGTGTGGAGGTGCAGCTCCACCCGCTTCTCCGGGGCGGTGTCCTCCCGGGGCTTGTGGGGGATCTTCATAATGTGGAAGGGGCGCAGCTGAATGTCCTTGCCGTCCCGGCTCAGCTCCACATTGCCCTGGACCCGGAGCCACATGCCCGGGGACACGGCGTTCTGCATGGACTGGGCCTCCTTGCCCTCCATGTACTTGGTGACGGTGACGGAATTCCGGTAATCCGTCATGTCGAAGGTCAGACGCCAGACGCCGGGCTTGCGGGTCTCGTAGCACTCGGCGGCAAAGACCTTGCCCTCCACCACCACGGCGCCCATCTTGGGGTTCAGGCCGTCGATGGGGACGGGCTTTCCCTTGATCTCCCGGCCCATGAGGATGTCGGACTTGTCCTCCGCGGGCTTGGGGGTGCGGAAGTGGAGCCGCAGCTGGCGCAGCTGATACTGGTCCATCAGCAGCTGGCGCAGGGCGGTGACGGCGGCCTCCGGCAGCGGGGCGGAGGCCGTCAGCTCCAGCTCCATGGTGCGCTCCGCCCGGTCCATGCTGCCGCCCACCACGCAGGCGTCGTGGAGCAGCAGGCCCAGGTCCCGGGGCGGCACAAAGCTCTCGAAAAAGGTGAAAAACGGTATTTTATCGCACATACGGGGCCCTCCCTTACAGCTTGTCGATCTCGTCCATCAGGGCGTCCACCAGCTTGTCCTGGGGAACCTTGCGCAGAATTTCGCCATGGCGGAACAGCAGGCCCTCGCCGTCGCCGCCGGCGATGCCCACATCGGCGGCCCGGGCCTCGCCGGGGCCGTTGACCACGCAGCCCATGACCGCCACGGTGATGGGCTTGGTGCAGCCCTGAAGGCGGCGCTCCACCTCCCGGGCGATGGGGATCATGTCGTATTTGGTACGGCCGCAGGTGGGACAGGAGATCAGGTCGGGGCCGGTTTTCCGCAGACCGGCGGCGGACAGGATATCCAAGGCGGCGCGGACCTCCTCCTCCGGGTCCGCCGTGAGGCTGACACGGAGGGTGTCGCCGATGCCCTGGCACAGCAGGCCGCCGATGCCGATGGCGGATTTCAGCACCCCCAGGCGGGGGGTGCCGGCCTCGGTGACCCCCAGGTGCAGGGGGTAGTGGGTCTGCTCATGGAGCATGCGGTAGGCGGCCATGTTCACCGGGACGTGGGAGCACTTGACAGAGATGCAGATGTCGTCAAAATTGCAGTCGTTCAGCAGGCGGACGTGGCCCAGGGCGCTGTCCACCAGGGCCTGGGCGGTGACGCCGCCGTATTTTTGCAGCAGCTCCCGCTCCAGGGAGCCGCCGTTGACGCCGATGCGGATGGGAATGCCCCGGTCCCGGCAGGCGTCGGCCACGGCCCGGACCTTTTCCGCGGAGCCGATGTTGCCGGGGTTGATGCGGATCTTGTCCACCCCCTGGCGGACGCACTCCAGGGCCAGGCGATAGTCAAAGTGGATGTCCGCCACCAGGGGGATGTGGATGCGGCGGCGGATGGGGCCGATGGCCCGGGCGGCGTCCATATCCGGCACGGCCACCCGGATGATCTGGCACCCGGCCTGCTCCAGACGGAGGATCTGGGACACGGTGCGCTCCACGTCCTGGGTGGGGGTATTGCACATGGACTGGATGCTGACCGGCGCGCCGCCGCCCACGGCCACGGCGCCCACATGGATCTGTTTGCTCATGGTGTTATCCTCCTGTAATTGTGTGATAAATGGCATAATTTGCCTCAAAAGGGCGGCGCCCTTTTGAGGCAAAGGGGATTCAGTGGAACAGCTTCAGCACGTCCTGGAAGGTGATGACCAGCATCAGGCCCATCAGCAGGATGAAGCCGGCCAGGTGGACGTAATTTTCAAATTTGGCGGGGATCTGTTTGCGGATGGTGAGCATACACAGGGCGTTGACCACCAGGAAGAAGATCTTGCCGCCGTCCAGGGCGGGCAGGGGCAGCAGGTTCATCACCGCCAGGTTCACGGCGATGAGGGCCGCCAGGTAGGCGATGTTGGCGGCGGCGGCCGCAGCGCTTTCGGACTGCTCGCCCACGGTGGTGATGGTGGAGACGATGCCCACGGGGCCGCTCATATCGGAAAAGCCCGCCTCGCCGGTGATGAGCATCTGGAGGCTCAGGCGCACCAGGCGGACAAAGTCCACCGCCTGGTTCCAGCAGTATTGCAGGCGGCCGCCGAAGGTCAGCTCCTCCGCCCCGAAATACAGGCCGAAGCCGGTAAATTTCTCGCCGGACTGGTCCAGATACTCGCCGCGCTCCATGTGGAAGTTCTCCAGCCGGAGCTTCTGGCCGTCCCGGCGGATGACCAGGTCAAAATCCCCGGTTTTGTTGCGGCCCAGCAGCAGGGACACGTCGCTGAAGGTGTAGATGCGCTCCCCGTCGATGGACAGGATGCGGTCCCCCTCCTGGAGACCAGCGGCGGATTCCAGGGGGCAGCCCTCGGCAAAGCCCCGGATCACCGGGACGTTGACGGCCTTGACCCCGGCGTACAGCACCAGGATGATGATAAGCCCCGCCAGGAAGTTCATCAGGGCCCCGGCGGCGAAGATCAGCAGCTTCTGCCAGAAGCCCTGGTTATTCAGGGCGGCGGGGTCGCTGGAGTCCTCCTCCTCGCCCTCCATGGCGCAGAAGCCGCCGATGGGCAGCAGGCGCAGGGAATACTGGGTGTCGCCCTTGGTTTTTTTCAGCAGGGCGGGGCCCATGCCGATGGAAAATTCGTTGACCCGCACGCCGCAGGCCTTGGCTGCCAGGAAGTGGCCCAGCTCGTGGACGGCGATGAGGACGCCGAAAATCAGGATCGCTGCGATAATATAGATCATACCATGTCTCCTACCGTTTGCAGTACAGCGGCTCGCGCCTGTCTGTCTGCTTCCAGTATATCCGGAAGGTCCGGGGCATATTTCACCTGCACCCGGTCAAGAGCGGACTCCACCAGGCGGGGAATGTCGTTGAAGCCGATGCGCTCCTGCAGGAACAGGGCCACCGCCGCCTCGTTGGCGCCGTTCATGATGGCGCAGGCGGTGCCGCCGGTTTGGGCGCACTGGCGGGCGATGCGCAGGCAGGGGAAGGCGTCCATGTCCGGGGCCCGGAAGGTCAGGTCGCCGCAGGTCAGCAGGTCCAGGGGCCGGTCCGGGCTGGGGGCCCGGCGGGGCCAGGTGAAGGCATAGCGGATGGGGAGCTTCATATCCGGGGTGCCCAGCTGGGCGATCATGGCCCCGTCCCGGTACTCCACCAGGGAGTGGACGATGCTCTGGCGGTGGATCACCACGTCCACCTTTTCCACCGGCAGCCGGTACAGCCGCATGGCCTCGATGACCTCCAGGCCCTTGTTCATCAGGGTAGCAGAGTCGATGGTGATTTTTGCACCCATGCTCCAGTTGGGGTGTTTCAGGGCATCGGCGGGGGTGACGGACTCCAGCTGCTGATAGGTGCGGCCGAAGAAGGGGCCGCCGGAGCAGGTCAGCAGCAGCCGCCGGACCTCATTGCGGTCCCGGCAGCCCTGGAGGCTCTGGAAAATGGCGCTGTGCTCGGAGTCCACGGGGACGATGTCCGCGCCGCAGCGCTCCGCTTCGGCCATGACCAGCTCCCCGGCGCAGACCAGGGTCTCTTTATTGGCCAGGGCGATGCGCTTTTTCCGGCGGATGGCGGCCAGAGTGGGCTCCAGGCCCACGCTGCCCATAACGGCGGTGACCACGGTGTCGGCCTGGGGCAGCTGGGCCGCCAGCAGCAGGCCCTCCGGCCCCGCCTCCACCCGGATGTCCGTGTCCGACAGGCGCAGGCGCAGCTGACGGGCGGCGTCCCGGTCGTACAGCACTGCCAGGGCGGGGTGAAACTCCCGGGCCTGCCGCTCCAGCAGGTCCACCTGGCGGTTGGCGGTCAGGGCCGCCACGGAAAGGCCCAGCTCCCGGGCCACTTGCAGGGTCTGGCGGCCGATGGAGCCGGTGGAGCCCAGCAGGGAAATGGTTTTTGTCATGTTGCGATTCTCCTTATGCCGTTTACGCCGTTTACGCCGCCAACGCCCGCAGCAGGGCGCACAGCACCGGGGCGGCAAAAAGCACGCTGTCGAACCGGTCCAGCACGCCGCCGTGACCCGGCAGCAGACGGCCATAGTCCTTGATGCCATACTGGCGCTTCACGGCGGAGAAGCTCAGGTCCCCCAGCTCCCCCAGCAGCGCCCCCAGCAGGCCCAGGGCCACGCACAGGGGCAGGCCCAGGTTCACACCGGTGATGGCCCGGTACACCAGGCAGAAAATGGCCATACCGGCCATGCCGCCCACCAGGCCGCCTGCCGCACCCTCCACGGTTTTATGGGGGCTGACCAGGGGGGCCAGCTTATGACGGCCCAGGGCCATGCCGGTGAACAGGGCCAGGGCATCGCTGCAGAAGGCCGCCACCAAGGGCGTCAGCACCAGGAGATACCCCCCCTCCAGCATCCGCAGGCCGTACAGCCCCGAGAAGGCCCAGGGGATGGCGAAGCCCGCCGCAGCCATGGCGCAGACGTCGGTAAAGGTCAGGGCCTGAGACTTTCCGTAGGTCAGCACCCCGGAAAGGGGCAGGGTCAAAGCCGCCGCCAGCAGCAGCCACTCCAGGCCCGGCCAGGAAAATACCTGCCGCCCCAGCAGCAGCACGCCGCACAGGGCAGGCAGCACCGTCCAGCGCCGGGCCTTGTCCGGGCCGGACACCGCCGTCAGCAGCTCGTGGGCCGCGATAACGGACAGGGCCGCCAGCAGCAGGGCCGTGGCCCAGGCGGGAGCGATGCACAGCACGGCAAGCAGGGCGGGAATGCCCACCACAGCCACCAATATCCTCTGTTTCATGTTTGTATCCTCTCTATTTCACGCCGCCGAACCGCCGGTCGCGGCTCTGGTAGGCGATGATGGCTTTGTCCAGGGCCCGGGCGTCGAAGTCCGGCCACAGGGTGTCGCAGAAGTAAAACTCCGAATAGGCGCACTGCCACAGCAGGAAGCCCGACAGGCGCTCCTCGCCGCTGGTGCGGATGATGAGCTCCGGGTCCGGAATCCCGGCGGAGTAGAGATAGCCGGAGAAGCCCGCCTCAGTGAGGCTGTCCGGGTCAGCGGTACCGTCGGCGCAGTCCCGGGCGAAGCGGCGGGCAGCGTGGAGAATCTCGTCCCGGCCGCCGTAGTTCAGGCAGACGTTGGCCTGGAACCCGTGAATGTGGGTGGAGATCTCATTGGTGCGGTCCACCAGGGCCTGCAGCTCCGGCGAAATGGCGGACAGGTCCCCCAGAAAGCGCAGGCGGATCTGGTCCCGCTCCATGGAGTCGATGGCCTCCAGCATATACTGCTTGAGCAGGGCCATGATGGTGCTGACCTCGTCGGCGGGACGCCTCCAGTTTTCCGTGGAGAAAGCGTACACCGTCAGGTATTCCACCCCCAGGTCCTTGCAGTAGGTGGCGATTTTGCGGAAGGTCTCGGCCCCTACTTTATGTCCGGCAGTGCGAGGCAGACCCCGCTGCTTCGCCCAACGACCGTTGCCGTCCATAATAATAGCGATGTGGCGGGGCAGGCGGCTCTTGTCCACCTGCCCCGCCCCGTGATGATGAATTTTCTTAGAAAACAGGCCCATCAGACGGACAGGAGCTCCTTTTCCTTGTTTTCCAGGAGCTTGTCCAGTTCCTTGCAGCTGTCGTCGGTCAGCTTCTGCAGGTCCTTTTCCGCCATCTTCAGCTCGTCCTCGGTGATCTCGGAGGCCTTCTGCTGCTTCTTGAAATTCTCCATGGCGTCGCGGCGGATGTTGCGCACGGCCACCTTGCCGCCCTCGGTATACTTGCGGATCTGCTTGACCAGGTCCTTGCGGCGCTCCTCCGTCAGCTGGGGGAAGCTCAGGCGGATGGCCTTGCCGTCGTTCTGGGGATTGATGCCCAGGTCAGACTCCAGAATGGCCTTTTCGATGGCCTTCAGGGCAGAAGCGTCCCAGGGGGTGATCACCAGGGTGCGGGGATCGGGAGAGCCAACGGATGCGATCTGCTGGATGGGGGTGGGGGTGCCGTAATAGTCCACATGGATGCGGTTGAGCACGGAGGCGTTGGCACGGCCTGCACGCACAGCGGCAAAGTCGTTGGCAACGGATTCGATGCTCTTTTTCATTTTTTCCTCGTAAACCTTGTACTCGTCTTTCAGCATGAGTTATGCCTCCTTCACAATTGTTCCGATTTTTTCGCCGCGCAGGGCGCGGACGATGTTGTAGGGGTCCTTCAGGGCGAACACCAGCACGGGAATGTGGTTGTCCATGGACAGGCTGGTGGCGGTGGAGTCCATGACGGCCAGGCGCCGCTTGAGCACCTCGTCATAGGTGATGGCGTCGAACTTTACGGCGTTGGCGTTGGTGGCGGGGTCGCAGTCGTACACCCCGTCGATGTTCTTGGCCAGCAGGATCACGTCGGCCCCGATCTCGGCGGCGCGAAGCACGGCGGCGGTATCCGTGGAGAAGAAGGGGCAGCCCACGCCGCAGCCGAAGATCACCACCCGGCCCTTTTCCAGGTGCCGGACGGCACGGGCCCGGATGTAGGGCTCCGCCACCTCTTTGATCTCCAGCGCCGTCTGGACCCGGACGTCCACGCCCTTCTGCTCCAGCACGTCGGCCATGGCCATGCAGTTCATGGCGGTGGCCAGCATGCCCATGTGGTCGGCACGGGTGCGCTCAATGTGGCCCTCGCCGTTTTTCACGCCCCGCCAGAAGTTGCCGCCGCCGATGACCACGCCCACCTGGACGCCCATGGCCACGCACTCCTTGATGACGTCGGCCACCCGGCCCATGACCTGGAAATCCAGGCCGAAGTGCTTGTCGCCGGCCAGAGCCTCGCCGCTGATCTTCAGCAGCACCCGTTTGTACTTCGGTTCGTCCATTGACTGAATCCTCCCTATTCATACTTGGTTGTATTTTACCTTATTTTTCTGGTTTTGCATAGGGGGTAAACGCAAATTTTTGCCAGGTTGTTTTTTCCGGGAAAAAAGTATATAATACAGAATTATCAAAAAAGGGCGAAGCCCTTTTTTGATAAAAGGCTTGCAGTCTGCCGCGCGCATAATTTGTTCGCTGAAAGCGAACAAATTCCACACTTGCAGACTGAGAAGTATTTTCGCCCAGGTACACGCCCCGGGCGAAAATGGATTGCATTTCATTTGCCGCCTGCGGGCGGCAAACTCTGCGAGGCTATTTTGACAGAGCAACGTGTCCCACCGGGGCGCATTTTTTGCGAAAGTGTTGCATATGACACAGAATTTTTGCCGGAAAGAGGCTATAATAGAGTGGATAAAATAGGGAAAGAGGGGTTTTCTGATGTTCTGCACAAGAAAGGTCAATGACGATTACACCTGGGTGGGGGCCGACGGCCGCCGCCTGGCTATGTTCGAGGGCGTCTATGACGTGCCCCGGGGCATCTCCTTCAACAGCTATCTGCTGATGGACGGGAAAACGGTGCTGTTCGACACCGCCGACGCCTCCGTGTGCCGCAGCTTTCTGGAAAACGTGGCCCACGGGCTGGGAGGCCGGGCTTTGGACTATCTGGTGGTGCAGCATATGGAGCCGGACCACGCCGCCGATATCCGGGACCTGCTGACCCGGCACCCGGAGACCACCGTGGTGTGCTCCGCCGCCGCCAGGAATATGCTGGCCCAGTTCTTCGGCCCCGGGTATGAGGGCCGCGTCAACGTGGTGAAGGAGGGGGACACCCTCTGCACCGGGCGGCACACCCTGCATTTTGTGGCCGCGCCTATGGTCCACTGGCCGGAGGTGCTGATGACCTATGACGAGACGGACAAGCTCCTGCTGACGGCGGACGCCTTCGGCACCTTTGGCGCTTTGAACGGCGCGCTGTTCGCCGACGAGGTGAACTTCGACCGGGACTATCTGGACGAGGCCCGGCGGTATTACACCAACATCGTGGGCAAATACGGGACCCAGGTCCAGGCGGTGCTGAAAAAGGCCGCTGGGCTGGACATTCAGATGCTGCTGCCCCTCCACGGCTTCGTGTGGCGGCAGGATCTGGGGTATATCCTGGGCAAATACGACCTGTGGAGCCGGTATGAGCCGGAGCAGCGGGGCGTGGTCATCGCCTATGCCTCCGTCTACGGCGGCACGGAGAACGCCGCCAACATCCTGGCCTGCCGCCTGCGGGAGCAGGGGGTGCAGGTGGAGATGTTCGACACCTCCGTCACCCCGGCGTCCTATATCCTGGCGGCGGCCTTCCGGTTCAGCCATGTGGTGCTGGCGGCTCCCACCTATAACGGCGGCGTGTTCGTCACCATGGAGAACCTGCTGCACGACCTGACGGCCCACGGCCTCAAGGGCCGCCGGGCGGCGTATATCGAAAACGGCTCCTGGGCCCCCACCAGCGCCCGGGGGATGCAGAAGCTGCTGGAGCCCCTGAACTGGGAGACGGCGGCGGACACCGTGACCCTCCGCTCCGCCCTGCGTCAGGGGCAGCAGGAGGACCTGGAGCGCATGGCCACGCAGCTGGCTGAAAGCGTGAAGGCGTAATATATTGTCGAAAATCAGCAACATCTGATGCAAAAAACGGACACACCGCCTCGTGGAGATGGTGTGTCCGTTCCATTTATGCGTTGTCCTCTATGCCCTCAGGCGCAGCTCGGTTCTGCTGTTCCCTGATGGCAGCCTGAGCTGCCATCGGTACATAGCGCCAATCATTTCATATCCACACGCTCACATTCAAGTCCGCCCACTTGTAGACTCTCCTGCGGGTCGAAAAGCTGTAGATATACTTCTTTGCATCGTTGATCGTCAGCGTAAAGGCGCCGATTTTGATGTGGTCATCAGGGTCAAATTCGCTATCTGCATTGTTTCCGGTTCTCAGATACCAACGGAACTCATCCTTTGACACCCAAATGCGCTCAATGAATGCCTCCACAATGCTTTCTGGGATAACAGAGTAATCAAATCCGGTGTACTCCTTCAAACGCTCTCGCAGTTCCAAGAGCTTAACGGAATAGTCCTCGTTGCTTGTCTGCTCCTTCTCAGGTTGCAAGCCTTTGATTTCTTCCGTGAGCTTGGCTACACGATCCTCGATCTCCTGCTTCTTTGAGCGAAACATTTCCTTATCAATGTCACCCTCGGCTCTCATCTCGATCAGGTTTGTCCGCTTATTCATCAGCTTCTTGATTTCGCCTTGCTTGCGCCGGATAACATCTGTATTGTCCGGCAATTCCTCCTGATCCGCAATATGCTTTTCGAGCATCGCATAGGACAAGTCCATTACTTTGTCTGCATTTTCGATGTACCGGTCAAAGACTTGCTCCGCCATCATTTCCAGCTTCCAGCCCTGAATATAGGGTGATTCACACGAATGCTCAATGGAGATGCCTTTCTTTTGCCCCCGGCAGAGCCGGGGGTTGACTTTGTGAACCAAGCGAATCGGGAACCCGGCGTTTGCCGGATTTCCGCTTTTGCAAGAGTTTGTATAAACACTCGCCCTGCTTGCCACTACCGGACCGCTTTATAGGCCAGCACGGTGGAGTAGCATTTTCTGAGCTGCCGGCTGATTTCTGGCGGCGTGTTTCGAATCAGCAACTCATAGTTTTTGGGGGTATACAGGATATATGTGGAAGTCGATGTTACCCATAAGACGGATGGAACGGCTCGACCCCGAAAAATCAAATTTGAAGATGGTGAGGTCTACGAGATCGACCGTGTAAGGCACTGCTGTCGTGCTGCATCGACCAAGGTTGGTGGAACAGGGCTTTGACGGCGACGGTGAACTGCGGCTTACGATCATGGCAACGCTTGCACAGGACGAGAGCCGCAAGACATCCATCCGTGTAAAAGCCGGACAGGAGACCTCTATGCAAAACGGTGTGTTCTACGGCAATGGGAATATCCTCGGATACGACCGTGTCGGCAAGGAGATGGTCATCAACCCCGAACAGGCAAAGACGGTGCGAATGATTTATGATATGTACCTGAGTGGAATGGGAGTAACAACCATCCAGTACGAGCTTGAGAAAGCTGGACGGCTGACGGCGCTGGGAAAGGAACAGTGGTTTGCATCGTACATTTCGAAAATGCTTCGTAATTCCTTTTACTGCGGCACCATAACCTACCACAAGGAATATACGCCTGATTTCCTGAAGCAGAAGAAAATCAAGAATTACGGTGATTTGGAGTATGTTCAGGTTCAAGGCACACACGAGCCAATCGTAACCGTCGAGGAGTATGAGCAAGTACAAAAACTGATGGATGTCAAGTCGGCGATTCTGAAAAACCATAACAAAGGAAAACGCAGAACAGGAAGAATGCAACATACCACTGTCTACGGACGGTTGATGATTTGCCAGTGCGGAAATAAATTCAACTTGAGGTTTCATTCCCGTGACGGACGGACAGACGGCGTTGATTACCAATGCTACACATCGGTAAACCGGGGGAGCGTCGCCAAACGCTTGAACAAATCCTATGGAGAGGGGAAGAGTAGACAAGAAAAAGTCTCCGAGTTAGAGTAAGGAAGAGGTTTGCCGACCAAAACTTACAAAAACAAGGAGACTAATTCATGAAAGAAGTAGATGTAAGTAGTTTAGAACATAACAGTTGGCGATGTCAATACCATGTGGTGTTTGCGCCGAAATGCGGAAGTTGTGCCAGCAAAAGAGCATGGAAATCATAGAAGCACAAGCATGCCCAGACCACATCCACATGTTGATAAGCATCCCGCCGAAGTACAGCGTATCCCAGATTATGGGCTACCTGAAAGGAGAGAGCAGCCTGATGATATTTGACCGGCATGCCAACCTGAAATACAAATATGGGAATCGGCATTTTTGGGCAAGAGGATATTTTGTGGATACGGTAGGGAGAAATAAGAAAGCAATAAAGGCGTATATACAAAACCAGCTTGAGGAGGACAAAATGAGTGACCAAATCAGCATTAAGGAGTATATAGACCCGTTTACGGGTACCAAGAATCCCAAGGCATAAGTAAAACCCCTTAAGGGGTAGCCCGAGAAAGGAATGCGGTCGGCAGACCTTTCGGGCCCCTTAAGGGGCTTCGTCCGTAATAGGCCCTTATAGGGCCAGATCAAACCTCCGGCTTAGCCGGAGGTTTTGATTTTTGGGATAGTCCCAAGCCCTTGTTGTTCATGTTATTCTTTGTTAATCTTCTTTGGACAAAATATGCTTAATCTGTTCAAGGCTCTCCGCAAAATAGATTCCTTCCTGCCGTTCCTTTGAAGACAAGCCCATTTCTATCATGTGATTTAAGAGTGCTTTCAGATCCTTGTAGAAGCCGTTCAAATTGTAAAGAATACAGGGAGCATCCATTTGCTTCAGTGATACCTTGGACATGATTTCCGCAATCTCCTCCAATGTGCCAGTGCCACCGGGGAAGGCGATAAAGGCATCGCCCAGCTCGATCATTTTATTCTTGCGCTCCGACATATCCTTTGTGACGATCAGCTCTGTCAGCCCGTCATACTGGAAACCTTCGTCCATAAAGAACTGCGGTTCTACACCGGTCACATTCCCACCGGCGTCCAGAACGCTTTTGGCGATCTCGCCCATTAAGCCAGTCTTCGATCCGCCATAGACCAGCGCATTTCCGCTTGCACCAATCCATGTACCAAGTTCCTGAACCGCTTTGCGCAAAGATGGGTCATTGCCTTCGTTTGCACCGAGATAAACTGTAATATTCATATCAGAATGCTCCTTTCATTTATTGCTCTACTTGCTTTTCTTTATTTATCACAGTCAGAAATACAATGATGATCTCTGTCAGCACAGCCATAGATATTCCCATAAAGGTTGACAGCCCACTCAACGCAATATGGTCAATGCCGCCGATAAATACAGTCGCGATTCCTGCAAACACCATAGGTATTTTATTCAGCCAGGTGTTGCGGAGAAATTTGAGATGCACAAACAGCAGCAGGAAAGTTAGGATCAGTTCACTGACGGTCATTGCGGCGAAGGAAGGAATATGAATTGTCTTTTCCATAAAAGAGGGAAAGAATACATAGGCGAGCGACCACACATATCCTGCCAAAAGGCTGCAAACGTAATTTTTATATTCGCATTTTTTTGCGCCAAAAGCCATTGTTAATGAGAAGCCGATGTAAATGCACCATAGGAAACCCTTGAAGAAAGCGACCGTTGTAAACAAAAGCGTAATCAGGGCAAAAGCAATTCCACGCACCAAAGAGGCAACAAGAGCCCTATCCTTAAACCTGTGTGCAACTGATATTCTTTTCATTTTCGCACCTCCGTAAAAGCAAAAACGGCACGTAGACTTTTCAGCCTAAGTGCCGGTAGGTACCCACCCATACACACTATACAGAAAAGAGTCGGAAATGTCAACCTATAAACGGCGGAAGAGGGATATATTTTGCCACGTGGATAGTTGCAGTAACAACATATAAACCCATCCGCCTCCTAAGTTTACGCTTCTTATAAGACACAAAATCCTCGTTTTTCCACCCTAAATTACACACAATTTTGGGCTTTGATTGTAGATTTCTGATTGTATCCGCACCGCTGTTTTTCTTGTCATGCTTTATGCAAGATTGTCGTTGAATACGTTGCGGATGGCGGTAAACTCGCTGTCCCCGCGCACACTGTCCACACCGTCATTGACGGCAATAAAGTGGACGCCGTACTCTGGAAACAGCATTTCCGTATACATTCCGACTTGCAAATAGTTACGCCCGAACCGGCTCATATCCTTAACGACAACGCGCTTGATCTTGCCCGCCTTGATGTCGGCAAGCATCCGCTGGAATCCGGGCCGGTTGAAGTTGGTTCCCGAATATCCGTCGTCCTCGTCGTAGTGGCGGATGGCTGTATAGCCGTGATCCCGGCAATACTTTTCTAAAATTCGCTTCTGGTATTTGGTAGTACTCAAATATTGATTCTGTACCAAATCGAATAATGGAGTGCAGGCTTCCTTTAATGGGCAATTCTTCTACCGGAGGCTTTGGTGTTCGAAATTCTCTGCCCATGCGTTTGGCGTAATCGGCATCAACACCTGAACCCCAATAAATCGCTTCATATGCATTTTGCGCAAACATTTTATTGAGTTCGTTTACTTGATTTTTGGATTTAATTGTAATATTGAAACCATCCTCACTTTTCTCATCGTACACTTCTGGATCGCAAAGGCAAAAACACACAGTTGGACTTAGAGGAAGAAAAATGATAGTACCTCCAGTACCTAAACCATAGTTAATTCTATAATTCCTACGCGCATAGAGAAGGTTATACAACGTGACCGGATTATCAGAAATAATAAAGCCACGACCGGATTCGTTTATGATTGTCAATGGCTTTAGATCGACCAAAATATCAAAACATTCGTTCGCTACAGCGATGGAGATTTTATTGGGAGTATCGTAGTCAGCAAAGAATTCTTCGCGACTAACTGCAAGCTTTCCTCCGGATGCTTCTGTTTCATCGAGCATCATTCTAAAATTATCAAGTAATGAACGATAAGCGTCTGCTATTTTTAGCTGTTCTTACTAATGAAATCTGTACAAAGTGAAGGAGGAGCAGGTAGTATTCCAATGGTTCTGTACACTCTGTGTCGTCCTCAACCAATAGATATCTCACCACCTGAGACCATTTTCCTTCACATTTGGACAGCCACTCTTCTATAACGCCATCTCTTCCATACATATAGTCCCGATAGGCTACTTGTTTAATTGACGCATGCTCGACTACCCTGAAACCGGATTTTCTGAGCATACCAAGGCTTTTTTATTTTTGGAGAAGTTCTCTAAATAGAATCTTGGAACATAGTGTTGATCTTTTTTGTTCTGCATAAGATCACTCTTTTCTGTAAAGAGAAGTAGCCGCATGGGAATACTCCCACACGGCTACCTTGGTAGCACAAAGACCTACCGTTGATTAATTATAGTACATAGCGGAACAAATTACAAGAAAACATCGAATTATCACATTTTTTGCCATAGCGACACTCCTCAAATTCTGCGCCGCAATAGACAATGAATAAGAAAAACCCTCTGAAATCAACCGATTTCAGAGGGTTTTGGTCCGAGTGGGGCGACTCGAACGCACGGTCACTTGATCCCAAACCTATGTCTAAACCTTCAGGCAGAACTGTGTCGCACTCTTTGGCACTTTCCGGCACTCCTGCGGTTCCTCTTTGGAACTCTATTGGACTGTTTATTTCAGCCACCGCTTTCGGCTTTTGGGATTTGTGTGGGATTGAATTCTGTATATTAAAAGTG
>ERZ837380.1630-NODE-1630-length-27293-cov-3.803730_pt1 | contig 27293 bp, 24 predicted proteins | sample MGYA00519685_ERZ837380 | MGnify/ENA primary metagenome ERZ837380 (study PRJEB31850, sample SAMEA3708817) | human gut metagenome | biome: human gut; feature: human-associated habitat; material: faeces | place: China | collected 2014 ...
AAAAGTAAGCATAGAAGATATCAATTACTTACTTTCATAGAATTATATGGATACCTACACTTTCTATAGTGTGGGTATTTTTTTTGTAAACGTACATAAAAACTATTGACATTTATGACAATAATATGTTATAAATTAAATTGTCAATAGACAATTTAATTATTTATCGTTTATTGTCAATATTAGTATACATTATATATACACTTTTTTCAAGTCTTTATATAAAGTTTTCTATATTTAAAAAATGTTAACAAATTTTTGCATTATAATTTTAGGAGCTGATGATTATTGAAAAAAATGGATTTAGAGCGAAATGAATTAATCTATAATTTGTATTTTAAAGATAAACTAACAGTATCAAAAATTAGTAAAAAAGTAAATTTATCTATTAGTCAGATTAGCCGTATTCTATCTAAGTCCTCCCTTTATCAGCAAGAAAAGTCTAGCAGAAAAGAAGAAAATCATAAAAAACACCAAGAACAAGCAAAAGAAATTATGAGAAAAAAAAGATATAAAAAACAAATGGAAGAAAAAGCAATTATGGATAAATTACATAATCAGGCTGCAATAGAACTTTCTTATTTTAGTTCCATATCTAAAGTTGCTTTAAGAAAAAATTGTTCAAGTGCTTATAATTATAATAATAAAAAGGAAAGATTTGAACTAAAAGATAATATGGCTTATTCAAATGATATGCCTAAAATACTTAAATACTAATATTATTATGACTTAAATATTTAAGTCTATTTTTTTATTTTAAAAGAATTGGAGGTGAAAAAACATGAGCGAAAATGTAAAAGAAAACTACAGTATAATGTTTACCAACTATCCAGACATTGTAAATATTGAACAAATGAGGAAAATGCTTGGTGGTATTGGTGTTACTCTTGCCTATAAACTATTAAAACAAAGAAAAATTAAATCTATGAAAATAGGCAGAGAATATAAAATTCCAAAATCCTGCATTATTCAATACTTATTGGATGAACAAATTGACCTATAATTAATGATACATAAAAATTTAAAAGGTTATCATAATTTAAAACTTATGATATAATACAAAAGCTATAGGTAAGTAAACTGTTATACGGAAAGGAGGAACATTGGTAACAGGTAGCTTACAAATAAAAGGACTAGTTTATTATGTTGTCTTAAATGTGTATCCCAATAATAAGAGAAATCAAAAATGGATACCAACTACAGTTATAGCTGATGGCAAAAAAGTAAATCAAATGAAAGCTGAAAAGTTACTTTCGGATATTCGTATGATTTATAATAAAGATTCATATATAGACAACAAAAAAACAGCCGAGCAATTATTAGAAGAACAAAATCAAGGCAAAGTTCTTGAATTATCTTTATTATCTCCAAGTGATAAATATAACAAAACAGAACAACTCAGGTTAAGTAATCAACCACTATCAAGTGAAGAAGAATTAATAATTACCAAATGTTTATCTGCTTGGTATAACATACCAAAAGAAGAAATGATAAACTCTTTAATGAGTATTATTAAAGAAAATCCAAATACTCATTTAATTAAAAGAATTATTACAGATTTAGTTAATAAATTATCAGATGACCCTCGAGAGCAAAGGTTACAAAAAATGGGGCATTATCGTGATATGCTATTTAGTGACTACATTAAAGAATGGCTTGAATCTATTCAAAATAAAGTTGCTAAAAGTACATATAAAGGTTATTACGACCATGTTAATGGCAGAATGATTCCCTATTTTGAAAATGAAGAATTACTTTTAAAAGATGTTACATTAGCTGATATTTATAACTATATTGAATATCTCTTTAGTGAAGGATTAAAACCTAATACTGTAAAACATCATAGGTCTATTCTGTCTTGTATATTTACTAGAGCTGTTGAACAAGAACTATTTGAATACAATTTTATTAATAACTTAAAACCTATTAAGTCAGACCACTATATTGGTAATTTTTATAAGCATGAAGAATTATTACATTTATTTGAAGTTGCAGAAAACACTACTATTCGCCTAGAAGTTATTATTGCAGCAGTTTATGGATTAAGGCGCGAAGAAGTTTTAGGACTAAAATGGGATTGCATTGATTTTACAAGAAAAACAATTACAATTAAACATACAGTTCAAAGATTTAAAATTAATGGTAAAACTCAGTTTGTAGTCAAAAATAAAACAAAGTCGCAATCATCTTATAGAACTTTACCATTATTCGATTTTATAGAAGATTTACTGAAAGAATACAAAACAATGTATGCAGAATATAAGAAGATATTTGGTAACACTTATTGTAACAAATATAAAGACTATGTTTGTTTAATGCCAAATGGAGAACTTATAAAACCTGGATATTTAAGCCATACATTTTCAAAACTATTAGAAGATAATGAATTAAAACGAATTCGTTTACATGATTTAAGACATTCTTGTGCTACTTTATTGGTGCAAAATAAAGTTCCAATTAAAGACATTCAAATATGGCTGGGACATTCTAATATTCAAACTACTATGATTTATACCCATTTGGATGAAACAAATAAAGAAGTTTCTGCACAAGTATTAGTGGCTAAATTTCAGTATATTTTGAATAATTATAATGAAAATGAACTTTATGACCTAAAAGAAGATACTTTGAATAATATTTATGAAGATATTGATAATTCTAATCAATTCCAAAATATGAAAAAAGTTGTTGCAACCGCTCAAGTTTAACAACAACCTATTTTTAAAAAGTGTTAGAAAATTTCATTAAATCTGTTAGAAAAAAATAAAATTTTCTAACAATATGATTTCTCATAAAGTTCGAAAACCTTACTTGGTGCGGATGAAGGGACTCGAACCCCCACGTCGTTGACACTGGTTCCTAAGACCAGCGCGTCTACCAATTCCGCCACATCCGCATTTCTTATTGACATTATTTATAATAGCACATTTAAACTTTTATTGTCAATAGAATTTAGTGATTTTTTCAATTTTATTCCGTACATATTATAGTTATAACAAAAAATAAACTATTAATCTTACTTTATTTAGTATTTTTATTGCCTTTTTCAATAAAATATAGTATACTTAAAAAAGATTATATGTATAAATTTTTTATTAAATAGTTAAGAAAATTTTTTTCTTACTATCATTACCATAATGTACTATAATTTTCATGGAGGTCAAAATTATGCTATGGATTTTTTTAGTATTTGGGATTTTAGGAACATTAATTACATTCTTTTTTACCCTTATTCGGTTGTGTGATTTTCACGAATTTATAAAAATAATGTTTATATGGTTTGTAATTATTGGAAGTGCATTAACTGAATTTCTACAATTATTCATATTAAACTATGATGAAGTGGTTCAAACTAGTGACTGGGAATTATTATCTTTTTCAAATAATAATAATGTTTATTCATTATATTATAAAACTGATGATGCTCTTTTTGAAACTAAAACAGTTAGTTCAGATATAGTAAATGTTATTGAAGATGATAATTGTATCCCTCATGTAATTGAATATACAATATATGAGAAAAACATATTGAGTAAATTTATTCAAATTATTTTAACATTTAAATATAGAAATTCTAGTCATAAGAAATATACCATTTACATTCCAACACAAGAAACTCTTGAAACATTTAACATGAATCACAACCAATTTCTTTGGAGCTCTCTAAAAAAAGAGAGCTCCTTTCTTACAACTATAATTAATTCAAAAGAAACAGGACATCATAACGATGTCCTGCATACTGGATTTCTGATTATTACCCAATGCTAGCTTTCTTCGTAGATTCATGCATTGGTAACCCATTGGCTACCCACAGTCTATCAACCTGAATCCCCTCAGCCTCATATGCCTGCTTTGCATTAACATCTACATTTGGTGTCATTGTCTTTTCATTGTCTCTTGTTGCCATAATCAATTCTCCTTATAATTTTATTAATCAGCTCTTAGCTGACTTATTCCATTATACAACATTTATGTTGTTATGTCAATTTTATTTACAAAATGGCTATTTTCATATGTAAAAATCTATTTTACAACAAATATAATTATTCCTCCAACTATTGCAATAATAAATCCTATTATTTTTAGTCCAGAACTTCCCTCATTTTGGTCTCCAAATCCAAAAAATTTCTTTGTTATATTTCTTGCATCATATATTAAAATAACACCTGATAGAACTAATAAAATCCCTAATATTTTAACAACTATATTAATCATATTTTTCAACATCCTTTACTTTTTACATTTATATATTAATATGTTTTGTCCCAAATGTCAAGGGTTTTAGATTTTTACAATTTTTATTCTAAATTGTTTTTATCAACATATATTTATACTAAATTAATTACCCTTTAGGAGGCTTATTATGCGTAAATTTGTTTTAACTTTTATTATATTTATTTTTGTATTATCTTTTACTACAATATCTCTTTGTTATGACACCTCAAGTTCTTACATTTGGTCTTCTGATTATTCTGCTACCCTAGAAACTTCTTCTTCAATTAATACGTCTATTAATGTTGAAGATAATAACTCTTTAAACCTTGAAAGTGGCTCTGCTATTTTAATTGAACAATCTACTGGTCAAGTTTTATATTCTCATAATAGTCATGAAAAATTACGTCCCGCTTCTGTAACAAAAGTTATGAGCATTCTTTTGATTATGGAACAAATTGATAGTGGAAAACTTTCATATACAGACCAAATACCATGCTCTGAAAATGCAAGGTCTATGGGAGGTTCTCAAATATGGCTTGATACAAAAGAAACACTAACAGTTGATGAAATGTTAAAAGCAATTTGTGTAGTTTCTGCAAATGATTGTGTAGTAGCAATGGCTGAACATATTGCTGGCTCTGAAGAAGCTTTTGTTCAAATGATGAATGATAAAGCTAAAGAACTTGGTATGAATGATACGACTTTTAAAAATTGTCATGGAATTGATGAAGACGGTCATATAACATCTGCATATGATATAGCTTTAATGTCTCGTGAGCTTTTAAGTAACCATCCTGATATAACAAAATATACAACAATTTGGATGGATTCTTTAAGAGATGGTAAATCACAATTAGTTAATACCAACAAATTAATTAGAACCTATAAAGGTATTACTGGGCTAAAAACTGGTTCAACTTCCCTAGCTTTATATAATCTATCAGCAAGTGCAACAAGAGATAATCTATCTTTAATAGCTGTTATTATGAAAGCACCATCTACTAAAGTAAGATTTGCTGAAGCATCAAAACTTTTAGACTATGGTTTTAGCAAATTCTCTTTTAAAAACTTTGGAAACAAAAATGATGTAATTCAAAATGTTAATGTAAGTAAAGGTGTTAAAAACACTGTTAATGCAATTCTAGAAGATAATGCTGGTACATTAATAGAAAAAGGAAAAGAAAATCAAATAACACAAAATATAACTATCAATGATAATATACAAGCACCACTAAAAAAAGGAGACAAAATTGGAGAAGTTACCTTTACGCTTGATGAGCAAACCTTAACCACAACAAATCTAGTAGCCGAAAACAACATAGACAAAATAACTCCATTCACTACATGTAAACAAATCATATACAGCTGGGTAGACCTCTTAAGAAGTTAAAAAAAGCCACAAAAAAATTCCTAAAAATTTCCCCAAATTTTTAGGAATTAATATTAAAGCACTAAAAAACACAAAAAATCCAAAAAATAGAGAAGCCCCAAAAAGAAGTATTTATTGATATTGCAGTGATCCGTGGGTGACCGTTTTAGAAAATGTTCGAACGCCAGTGAGTTACATTTTCTTAAATGGGGCAACGAAAATATCAAAAAATACTTCTTTTGGGGGTGGTCAATTTAAAGACCATTATTTAAAATCTTCTTCATCTCCTCATTTCTCTTAACCTTCTTAGTAGTAGTCTTAACCAATTCCTCCTTACTAAAAATCATATTAGTAATATGCTTATATCTAGGCACAGTCTCATTAACCTCAGTCTTAATCTTATTCCAAATAATATCTTTTAACTCATCATCACTCATGCCCTTATATTTTTCTTCTTTAGCAGTTTCTTTATTTAAAACCACCTTAACAGACAAAGTAATATCATTTTTATCTTTTTCATCAGGTAATCCGAAAACCATACACTCCTCAACTAAATCAATTCTGTTTACTAGGGTTTCTACCTCCTCAGGGAAGATTTTCTTTCCATTTTTTAAAACTATCATATTTTTTTGTCTACCTGTTATAAATATAAATCCATCTTTGTCTTGGTAGCCTAAATCTCCCGTATAGAACCATCCATCTTTTAAGACTTTATTTGTTTCTTCTTCATTTTCATAATATCCAAGCATTACATTTGGTCCTTTTACTCTAAGTTCTCCTATTCCCTTTTCATCTTTATTTACGATTTCTATTGTGTCATTTTCCATAGGAACTCCTATTGAACCGTTTCTTGTTTTGAAATCATTTTCTGCACATATTACTGGTGAAGTTTCTGTTAGTCCATAACCTTGAACCATTTTTATTCCTAAATCATTCCATCCTTTTTGAACTTTTGGATCTAGTGGTGCTCCACCTGAAATTACGAATCTTAATTTTCCTCCTAATTGTTCTAATACTTGTTTAAACAATAGTCTTCTTATATCAATTTTTATTTTTAATAATGCATTACTAATTTTTATTGCATTATTTATTAATTTTGTTTTTCCTTGTTTTTCAATTTCTTTTAAAATTTTATTATAAATTGCTTCTACTAATAATGGCACACCGACAAATACAGATACTTCATATTCTTTTAAGTTTTGTGCTATGTATCTTAACCCATCTGGAAAAGCGGTTCTTACGCCACAAGCTAACATCATTATTAATGCTGTTGAACCAAATATGTGATGAAATGGCAAAAAGGCTAAGTTTGAATCTGTTTCATATATTCCTTCTACTTTTTTCATTGCATATATATTTGATGCAATATTGTTTTGTGAAAGCATTACTGCTTTTGATTTTGATGTTGTTCCAGATGTAAATAGCAAAATGGCCATTTCGTATGAATTTATTTTTGTTTCTACAAATTCTTTATTTCCTTTTTCATAAATTTCTTTTCCTTGTTCTAATAAAGAATTCATATCTAAAAATCCTTCTAATTTCGACATTGAAATATATTCTTCTATGTTTGTGTTGTTATCATTTTTTATTTTTTGTATTTTTTCAATGTATTTTTCATCAAATACCACAGCATCTGCTTTACTTCTTATTAGTGAATTTTCTAGTTCATCAATTTGTAAATCTTTGTCTAATGGAATTGAAACTATTCCTCCTAAAAGGTTTGTTAGATGAGCTAATATCCATTCGTATCTATTACGACCTACAATGGCTATTCTTTTGTTTTTTAGTCCCATGTCGTATAATTTTGTACCATAATAATTTATTTGATTTAAAAGGTCTTTATATGTTATATTTGTATATTCTGCTTTTTTATTAATTTGTTCTTTTTTTATAAAAGCCACATTATCGCTATATTCCTTTGCTGAATTATAAATTATTTCTTTTACATTTTTAAATTCTTTTACTTCTCTTTGTTTTCTCATGAATTTTCTCCTAATATATAAAAATAAGGTAACTGTTTTAGTTACCTTATTTATAATACACTATTTTATTTAAAATGTCATTACACTAATTGGTCAGTTTTTTTATTCACTATTTCGCATATTAAGTCTGCTGATTTTTCTACACCTAATGTATCACTGTTTATACAGATATCATAATTGTTTGGATTGTTCCATTCTTTTTCTGTATAATGTTTATAATGATTTGCTCTTAATTTGTTTATTCTTGTTATTTCTTTTTCTGCTTTTGCTTTATCTAAACCATAGAATTCTGTTGCTCTTTTTACTTTATTTTCCATATTGCTGTAAATAAACACTTTTGTTACATCTTTTCTATCATTTAATATAAAGTCAGCACATCTTCCAACAATTACACATGATTCTTTTTCTGCTGTATTTTTAATTATTTCTGATTCTTTTAAGAATAGTTCATCTGCATTGTTTAGTCCAAAATAATAACCATTATTTAAATCTGCTAAAGCATCTCTTTTTTGTTCATTATTTTTGATAAATTCTTCTGAAAGTCCTGTTTCTTCTGCTACTTTTTTAACAAATTCTTTATCATATAATTTTATTCCTAGTTTTTCAGCAACTAATTTTCCTATGTATCTTCCTCCTGAACCATACTCTCTAGCTATTGTTATTACTATGTTTCTTCCATTTTGATTTTCTACTTCTGATTTTTCTTCAACAGTTACTGTTTCTTTATTTTCATTATTTCTTAAATGTTTAACTTCTAAGATTAATAATGTTGAAGCTATTAAGAATGCAAGTCCATCAGCAAATGGTCCAGCATATAATATTCCATCTATTCCCCTTAGTTTTCCAAATGTTACCATTGCTGGTATTAAGAATAGTATTTGTCTTGATAATGATAACACTGCACTTTTTACACTTTTTCCAATTGCTTGGAAGAATATTCCTGATGGAATTTGAATTCCATTACATATTACTAACATTAAATATGTTCTAAATGCTATACAAGCAAATTCCATATAATTTGCATCTCCACTACCAAATATTGATATTAATTTATCTGGTATTGTTTGGAATAAAATAAATGCTATTGTGCTTATAATAACACTTAATCCTAATACTGTTTTTAGAGTTTTCTTTACTCTGTCATATTTTCCAGCTCCATAGTTATAACCAATTATTGGTTGTGCTCCAGCTGCAATTCCTATTATTATACTATTTAATATTTGGCTTATTTTCATTACTATTCCTAATACAGTGATTGGAATTTCTGAACCAAATTTTGATTGTCCACCATATTTTCCTAGTAAATTGTTTTCAAATGCCATAACTACAACTATGCTCATTTGTGTTATAAAACTACTTATTCCAAGCATTGCTACTTTTCTTGCTACACTTGCTTTTATTTTGAAACTTTCTTTATTTAATGTTACTGATTTGAATTTTTTAATATAACATATATTTATTATAAATGTTAATATTTGGCTTATTACAGTTGCAATTGCTGCACCTTCAACTCCCATTTTAAATACAAATATAAAAATTGGGTCTAACATTGTGTTTAAAATTGCTCCTGAAACCATTGATGTCATTGCATATTTTGGATTTCCATCTGCTCTTATTATAGAGTTTAATGTTGTTCCTATCATCATAAATGGTAATCCTATTGCAATTATAAATCCATATTTTAAGGCATATTCTCTTAAATTGTCTGTACATCCAAATACATTTAATAGTTGTGGTAAAAATCCTAATGTTATTACACACATAATTAAAGCTATAATTACAGACATTGCAATTCCATTTGCTACACCTTTTCCTGCTTCTTCTTTTTTCTTTTCTCCTAATTTTAAGCTTAGATATGCTGATGCTCCATCTCCAAACATTAATGAAAATGCTAAGCATATCATTGTTAATGGGAATACTACGTTTGTTGCCCCATTTCCTAAATAACCAACTCCCCAACCGATGAATATTTGGTCAACTATGTTATATAGTGAGTTTACTAATAGTGATATTATACATGGTATTGAGAATTTTCTGATTAGTTTTCCGATTTTTTCTTTTCCTAGTATGTTTTCTTCGTTTTCCATTTGTTCCTCCTTTTATTTTTAACAAAAAAATACAACACTTTTTGTGTTGTTCGTTAGTCATTATTCTTTTTGAATAATGTTCGTTTCCAATTATACCATTTGTGTTATTTTTTGTTATTTGTGTTTCACAGTTAGTTATATTATCATATTTTTTGGTTTTTGTCAATTTTAAAAAACACTTTTTTACGACAAATTTCGCTCCTTTTATAAAAATTAATATTTTTTATCATAAAAATTCATCTCGAGAATACCCTTAAAGAGGTGAATTATTTTGAGAGAAAAAAGCAAACTTTTTCTAATTAATGGTACAATTCTTACATTAACCGCATTATTTATGAGATTTGTAACATTAATTTTTAATATATATATTTCTAATAAAATAGGTTCTGAAGCAGTCGGCATTTTTAGTTTAGTAATGGCAGTATATTTGTTTTTTATTACAGTTGCAACTTCTGGCTTGAATATTGCAGTCACTTGTATTGTTTCTGAAAAATTTGCATTAGAAAATAAAAAGACAGGTATAAAAGCTGTTAGAACTTGTATATTTTTCAGTTTACTTCTTGGAATTGTTGCAGGTAGTTTAATTATTATTTTTTCTAATTTTATTACCTCAGCTTGCTTACATAACAGGGTTTCAAGTAAACCTTTATTTTATATTGCTATTGGTCTACCTTTTATTGCGATGTCAGCTTGCATTAATGCTTATTTTAATTCTGTACGAAAAGCTTATAAAAATGCGATTTCACAAATTTTTGAATTTATAATAAAACTTATTGCAACTATCATTTTATTACAAATTAATATTAGTAAAGGTGTTGAACTTGTTTGTATTTCTTTAATATTGGCTGATGTTATATCAGAAGTTTGCTCTTTTACTTTAATTTATATTTTATATAAAGTTGATATTAGAAAGAAAAAATTAGATAATGTACGTTCTTTTGGCGAAAGAACAAGTATTATTAAAATAGCTGCTCCTGTGGCACTTACTTCTTATATACGTTCTGGGCTTTCTACTTTGAAACAACTTATAATTCCAACCCAACTTGAAAAATCTGGTTTGTCTTGTTCTGAGTCGCTTTCTAAATATGGTATTATTAATGGTATGGTTATGCCTGTTATAAATTTTCCTATTGTTTTTATGAGTTCTTATAGTATGCTTTTAATCCCTGAGTTTTCAACTTATTTAGCTCAAAAGAACTATAAAGCTATTAATTTCATTAGTAATAAGATATTTAGATTGACCTCTGCTTTTTCTTTTTGTATTTGCAGTATATTTTTATTTTTCTCGAATGAACTTGGCTTAGCTATCTATAATAATTTGGAGTCTGGATTTTATTTTAAAATTTTAGCTCCTTTAATTTTCTTTATGTATATGGACAATATAATTGATAGTATTTTAAAAGGTCTTAATAAACAATTTGGTGTTATGTGTTGTAATATTTTGGATTTAAGTGTAACTATATGTTTTATATATTTTTTACTTCCAATTTATGGCATTAAGGGATATATAATTTCTATATTTATTAGTGAGATTTTAAACTTTTTTGTAAGTCTTTTTCAAATGATAAAATATTCAAAAATGAAATTAAATTTTATTGATTGGCTAATAATTCCTATTGTTTGCAGTATTATTTCATATTTGGTGTTGTGTGTTTCACACTTTAATTTAATTGATTTGAAGCTAAATCTTATTTGTAATATTTTGTTGTTTATTTTAATTTATTTGATGATTTTTATTTTTCTAAATCAATTACGAAAAAGAGATTCAATTATATAAAATAGGAGAAAGCATATTTTTATTTTTGCTTTCTCCTTATTTTATACTTATTCTATTTTAACCAATCTGGATTTGCTAAGTACCAATCAATAGTTTTAACAATACCATCTTCAAATTTTGTTTTTGGATACCATCCTAATTCATTTTTTATTTTAGTTGGGTCTATAGCATATCTATAGTCATGTCCTTTTCTGTCAGCTACGTGTTCGATTAAATCTTCTGATTTTCCTAATCTTTGTAAAATTAGTTTAACGATTTCTATATTTCTTCTTTCATTGTGTCCACCAATATTATATCTTTCTCCAGCTACTCCATTATGGAATACTAAGTCTATTGCTTCACAGTGGTCTTCTACATATAACCAGTCTCTAATATTTAATCCTTCACCATAAACTGGTAATTTTTCATTATTTAATGCTAATTTAATCATATGTGGGATTAATTTTTCATTGTGTTGATATGGTCCATAGTTATTTGAACAGTTTGTTACATTTACATTCATTTTGAATGTTTCATGATATGCAAATGCAATTAAATCTGAACTTGCTTTAGATGCTGAATATGGGCTACTTGGTTTGATTGGAGATTTTTCTGTAAAATATCCATCTTCTTTAAGTGAACCATAAACTTCATCTGTTGATATATGAACAAATTTATTTGGGCTACCTTCTCCCCACACTTGTTTTGCGGCTTCTAGTAAAGTATGTGTTCCTATTACGTTTGTGTGTGTAAATATGAATGGATTTTTTATACTGTTATCAACGTGTGATTCGGCTGCAAAATGGATTACACCGTTTATGTCATATTTTTTGAATAATTCTAATACAAAATCAAAGTCACATATATCTCCTTGTACAAATGTTATTTTATCCATTACTTTTTTTAAATTATTCAAATTTCCTGCATATGTTAATTTATCTAAAACTATTACATTATAATCTGGATGTTTGTTTACAAAATATTCTGCAAAGTTTGCTCCTATAAATCCTGCAGCACCTGTTACTAATACATTTTTACTCATCTTTTTTCCTCTTTTCTTTTATTTCAAATTACTAAATAAATCTGTTTCTTTTAATTCTTTTAGTGATGGCCATTTTCCATCTTTTTCTGATGTTAATAAGTTATCAACTTTTAAATTTCCCATAGGCCAATCAATAGCTACATCTGGGTCATTCCATTTAAGTCCACCTTCTGCTTCATGGTTGTAAATATCATCACATTTGTAAGCAAATTCTGCTTCGTCTGATAATACTAAAAATCCATGTGCAAATCCTTTTGGTATCATAAACATTTTTTTATTTTCTTCTGTTAACACAACACCTTCCCATTTTCCATAAGTTTTGCTTCCTGGTCTTAAGTCTACTGCAACATCAAATACTTCACCTTTTATACATCTAACTAATTTTGCTTGTGTATTTTCTTTTTGGAAGTGAAGTCCTCTTAATACTCCTTTTTTTGATTTTGATTGATTGTCTTGTACAAAGTCATAGTTTAAACCTATTTCTTTAAAATCTTTTTTGCTATATGTTTCCATGAAGTAACCTCTATTGTCACCAAATACTGTTGGTTCAATTATACAAACACCTTCTATTGAAGTATCTATTCTTTTAAATTTTCCCATTTTCTTCATCCTTTCTTTGACACATTTTTTAATTATCTAAAATTATTTAACTAATTCTTTTAAATATTTTCCATAGTCTGTTTTCATATATTTATCAGCTAATTTTGATAATTGTTCTGCTGTTATCCAACCTTTTTGATAAGCTATTTCTTCAGGGCAACATACTTGCAATCCTTGTCTTTTTTCTATTGTTTGTACAAAGCTTGCTGTTTCTAGTAATGCATCATGTGTTCCTGTATCAAACCATGTCATTCCTCTTCCGAATGTTTCTACATATAATTTGTTCATTTTCATATATTCTTCATTTACTGTTGTTATTTCTAGTTCTCCTCTTGCTGATGGTTTTACATTTTTTGCTATTTCTATTACATCATTTGTATAGAAGTATAGTCCTGGTACTGCATAATTTGATTTTGGATTTTCTGGTTTTTCTTCTATAGATATTGCTTTTCCTGTTTCATCTATTTCTACTACTCCATATGCTCTTGGGTCTTTTACTTGGTAACCAAATATCGTTGATTCATTTTCTCTTTCATTTGCTCTTTTTAGCATTTCTGATAAGTGTGAACCATAAAACATGTTATCTCCTAATATCATTGCAACATTGTCTTCTCCTATAAAGTCTTCTCCTATGATAAATGCTTCTGCAAGTCCATTTGGTTTTTCTTGTATTTTATATTCAAATGTCATTCCCCATTGTGAACCATCACCTAAAAGTGTTTTGAATGTTTCAGCATCTCTTGGTGTTGATATTATTAATACTTCTTTTATTCCTGCTTCCATTAATACTGATAATGGGTAATATATCATTGGTTTGTCATATACTGGCATTATTTGTTTTGATATTGCAAGTGTTAATGGGTATAGTCTTGTTCCACTTCCTCCTGCTAATATTATTCCTTTTCTGTTTTTCATTATTTCCTCCTTACTGTCCAATGAGGTTGTCCCCATCGACACTTTGACTAACTTGAAATGTCAAAAAGGGCATCCCTATTGACATCTTTCTTCTTCTAAATATCTTCTTAATCCATCTTTCCAATCTGGAACTTTTATTCCACATTTTTCAAGTTTTTCTTTTGACATTTGTGAATTAAATGGTCTTTTGGCTTGTGTAACTTTCATCATTTCTATATATTCTTCTGTTGTTACTGGGTTCACTTTACATTCAATTCCTTGTTCTTTTAGGATTTCTTTTGTAAAATCATACCATGTTGTGTATCCTTCGTTTGTTGCATTGTATATTCCGTATGGTATTTGTTTTTCTATTGCTTGATATATTATTTCTGTTAAGTCTTTTGCATATGTTGGACTTCCGTGTTGGTCTGATACTACATTTATTTCATCTCTTGTTGAGCCTAATTTTGTCATTGTTTTTACAAAATTGTTTCCTCCTACTCCATATAACCATGCTGTTCTAAATATGTAGTATTCATCCATATTGTTTTCTATTCCTTGTTCTCCATGTAATTTTGTTTTTCCATATACTGTTACTGGTTCTTTTTTATCATCTTCTTTATAATCTTTTGATAAATCTAGATTTCCTCCAAAGACATAGTCTGTTGATATGTGTACTAATTTACTTCCTGCGGCTTTTGCAGCTTTTGCTAAGTTTGTTGGTCCATCTCCATTTATTTTATCTGCTAATTCATAACATTCTTCTGCTTTATCAACTGCTGTAAATGCTGCACAGTTTATTATATAATCTGGTTTTAAGTTATTTACAAAATCGAAAACAGCCTTTTCATCTGTTATATCTAGTTCTGAAACGTCTGTTGCAGTAATATCATTCCCTTTTGCGAATTTTTCTTTTACTTCTTTTGCAAGCATTCCATTTGCACCTGTTACAAGTATTTTCATATGTTATTCCTTCTTTCCTTTAATTTCAGTCATTATAATATCACTAAATAGAAAAAAGTACAAGTTTTTTCTTGTACTTTTTCCTTTTTATATACCAATTTTTGATAATAAATCTATTATTGTCAATATTCCTATATATAATGCTGTTTTACTATATTCATTTGTATCTCTATAATCTGTTGATATCTTTTTGCTATTTATATTAACTAATATCAATGGTAAAATTGCAATTAAGTATCGTGCTTGATAACCATTTATTGATAATGCTCTTGCCGGTGTTACTAATAAATAAAATGCAAATGTTGTTAATAAAAATGTTATTCCGAATGTACCAAACATTATTATTTTTTCTTTTTTATTAAATACATATGTATTATCTGTTATAGATTTATATAATACAAAAATAAATAATATATATGCTATTATACTATAATATGGTCCGCAAAATACTTTTAAATTAAATCCTGTATACCAATTTAAATTAAATATTGATGAGCGAATATAATTTATATATACTGTTAATATATTGCTTGGTTTTTCTAATAAAAATTCTATTTGTTTTATTGGACTAGTTCCATCAACTCTTGAATCTCCCTGAGAATTTGTTGATATTTTTATTCCTTCATACATTCCAAATCCTAATGCTAACATAATAATTATAATTACTGTACATAGAATTTTTTTATCTTTTTTTATGCTTTTCATTATTGGCAATAAAAATATTAACGTACATATTCCAAAATATGCTCCATTTTTACATAACAAGCATAACACCATTAATCCTAATAATATTAAAAATTGCCTAAATGTTATTGTTTCTTTATTTTCCATGTTTAGTTTTAACACATATGCAATAAAAATACCTATTATTCCAATTGTTAATGCATCGATAGAATATGATGCTCCTAATATAATTGCTATTGGCATTAAATATGAACAGTAAAATATGTCTTGCTTGAATTTTAATAATTTAAATATGATTATTAACAATATTCCATAACAAATTACATTTGATATTCTACCCGCTATAAATATATCAGCTACACTTCCGTCCTAATATCCTTGCTAGATTTATTCCTATAACACTTGGTATATATAGTATTGGTGATGTATCTGTTGGAGTTGAATATACTTCTTCGTTTTCCGGAATTTCGTATTTATTTTCTTTATATTTTTCTCCGAAATAATCTATTGCTAAGTTTATTGATGGATTATTAAATTCTATATTATGAAATGCACCATCTGTTATTGGTTTATTCATATAATTAAAATTACCATCAGCTATATTTAAAGCAGATAAAAAATGTCTTTTTTCATCTACAATATGATACACTGTAGTTGTAATTGAGAATAGGAAACCAAATGTTATTATACTTAAAACTATATTTTTTATATAATCTTTTGTAACACATAATATAAATAACATCCCATTTAATTCTACTAATAGCATTAGAATTATTGAATATATGTTTTTATGAGAAAATAATTCATATATAGTAAAAATTATTGCAATAATTGAATATACTATTATCAATTTTTTCTTATATTTTATTATTTTTTCCGCTTCTTCTATAAAACTTTTTGAAAATTTACTATATAAAACTATACAAATAATATATATAATTGTTCTAAACAAAGAAAAATTATAGGTCTTATTTGCCAATGCATTCCAGTTACAAAATCCCAACTCATAAATTAATAGGCATAAACTTAATATCGAAATAATTGCTGTTTCTAAAGCACTAATTTTTCTATTTTTCATCTTTTGTTTTCCTTTATTCTATATTTATTTTTTTATCAACTATATATTGTGGTCTTTTTTTGCTTTCATCATAAATTCTTCCTATATATTCTGATATAATCCATGTTGTCATTAATTGCACTCCTGAGAAGAATGTTACTGCTGTTATAATTGGCCATGCAACTGATAAATAATTAAATTTTCCAATAGCATTTATTATTATATATATTAATAATATTAATGATATTGCTATACAAACTCCACCCAATATTCCTATTAGTTTTAATGGCTTTGTTGAAAAACTTATTATTCCATCAGAAGCTAATTTTAGCATTTTCTTTAATGGGTATTTTGTTTCTCCTGCAAATCTTTCTTTTCTTTCATATTCAAAGGCTTTTTGTTTGTAACCTACCCAGCTAAATAGACCTCTTAAGAATTTATTGTGTTCTGGTAATGTGTTTATTGTGTCTACTACTTTTCTATCTACTAATCTAAAGTCTCCTGTATCTTTTGGAATTTCTACATCTGATAATGCATTTAGTGTTTTGTAGAACATTTTTGCTGTTAATAGTTTGAATGCACTTTCACCATCTCTTGATTTTCTTTTTCCATATATTACTTCATTTCCTTCTTCCCATAATTTTAGCATATCTGGAATTAATTCTGGTGGGTCTTGTAAATCTGCATCCATTATTACTATTGCATCTCCTGTTACATATTGTAGTCCTGCTGTAACTGCCGCTTGATGTCCAAAGTTTCTTGAAAAAGATATTATTTTAACACATTTATCATTTTCAGCTATTTTTTCTAATAACTCTAATGTTTTGTCTTTACTACCATCATTTACAAATATTATTTCATGTTCATAGTTTGTAAGTTTTTCTAAATTACTTTTTACTCTTTTGTAACATTCTTGTACAACTTTTTCTTCATAATACATTGGTATTACAAGTGTTACTTTTTTCTTTTCCATTTTTATTCTCCTTTTTTTGATTTGATATGATTTTATTTATCTTTCATTGTCAATATTTTGTTTAAACTAATTTTCAAACCATCTACACCAATAAATATAAATATAGGAATATAATTAACTAAATATCTTGCTCTTCCTTCAAAAATTAATATAAATAGTATTATTCCTATTATTGCTAATTTTCCTATATCTAAATATTCATTTTTTTCTTTACTATAAGATAACATTAATCCTAAAAGAATTATTAACCATGATATTTGCATTATATTTGCAGTTATATATTTATATGCTTTACTATCAACAGTTATAAATTTTTGTACTATCTTTGCTACTTTATTTTGATTTTGGTAACCATCTACAATCCATGTTCCTTCATAACCATAATAAAATGTTCCATCTGATAAAATCCAATTTGCTTTGTTGTATAAAAATTTAATATAACCTATTATTCCAAAGTTTTTTAATCTTTCTTTTATTATCTTTAAATTATATTCTTGTTTTTCTTTATAACCTTTTATTGAATACGTATTTAAATCATCTTGGACATTATATGTTCCATACAAAGTTTGATTTTTTCCATCTCCTATTACATCATTTTGTCTTTCTTGCATTCCCATCATTAAAAAATGTGTATATGATCTTTTAAAGTCTTCTTGTGCTTGTTTTGATATTAGTTCTCCAAATATTTGGTTTTTTTGAATGTTGTAACCTAGATAAGATATTCCACAACCCATTATAAAAAATATCATTACAATTATTGAATATACTATATTTTTTAATTTTTCTTTATTTAGGTTTAAAATTCCAATTATTATTATTGCTATTGGCATAATAATTACCGTTGGTTTTATAAATACACCTATCAACATTAACATACCTAATAAAAATGATAGTATATATTTTTTTATTCTTTCTTTTGGTAATTCTTTAATGCAAATATATAAATATAGAATAATTATCGGAAATACCATTGATATTGTGTCTGTATACGGTATGTTTATATATGGTGAAAATAACATTAATGGAAATATAAAAATTAGTGATAAATATGCACTTTTATTTCCAATTACTTTTTTTATTGTTAAAAATGTAAATATTGAAGCTATATCTACCATTATTATATTAAATATCATTGCTGATAAAAAACAATTATATATTATTTGCACATCTACAAAATATTTAGCTATTTCAATTACATTTTTTATTATTATAAATATTCCTATATTATTTGGATATTGTGCATAATATAAAAATTCAAATTTTCCACTATTTATTAAGCCATATACATCTGATATTACCTTTCCACAATCCCATCCATATCTAGCATATGTAAATTTTGCTAGAATAAATTGTATAAAAAAGATTATTGTAACTACTAAAAAATAGTCTGTTTTTTTAGGTTTACGTTCTAAAAATGATTTATTATTTTTTTTATATAGATAATAAAATACAAACATTATTATATAAATAATTATTGTTCCTACTAACATAAATATTATATTATAGTTTATCCCAACAGTTTTATTAAAAAATATAGCATTAATTAATGCAACGGCAAATAATATTGAAAAAGCTATTGAATACTTACAAAAAGCTAATGAAATGTTAATAGAAGCTAAAAAATTATTGCAATTGCTTGTTGTATAAAATTTTGAATTCTATTTTTCATTTTTTTTATTTTCCTTAAACACAATCAATTTACTAAATACATAGTTTGCTATAACAACAATTACTTGAGATAATAATTTTATTATCTTATCATTTTCATGTAATATAGTTACTCCAAACCACATTATAACCATATCTAATATAAGTGTTACAATTCTAGAAGCAACAAACTTTGTTGCTTCTTTTAACTTATTTTGTTCTTTACTTTGAAATACAAATTTTCTATTTGTAATATATGCAAATGTTACTCCTGCAATCCAAGATAAAATGTTTGCAATTTGTAATTGAATCGGATTATCTGGATTTAAAAATGTAAATACGGAAATATAATATACCACTAAAGATACTACTGTTGTTAATACTCCAAATATTAAATAATTTATAATTTCTTTATATTTATTATATAGTTCTTTTATCTTTGACATTTTGTATTCCTTTCATTAATATTTTTTATAACAAATATTTAAATCTACATTTCCAAGAATTCCATCTATTTTTCCAGAGCTTGTATGTTGCCAAATTGCGTATTTACCATTATAGCTTGGTCCTGATTGAATATTTTGTTTATAACTTGCAATCCAAGTGTCGTATGCAGATAATTGAGACATATCTAATTTATTTGTTGCCCAATCTACATTTGTATAAACTAAAGGTGTATAACCTGATGATTGTATTATTTCACAAAACGTTTTGGCTAAATATGTACGAGTATTTTTATCTAATCCATCTGCTCTTCCTAAACCGTTTGGTTTTGCAGACCTTTCTATATCTATTGCTACTGGGTAATCTATACTATATCCTTTTAATTTATTTATTACCCAATTTGCTTCTTCTATTGCTTCATTTCTGTTTGTAGCTTGTGTTACAAAATATATTCCAACTGGTACTCCTGCTTTTTTAGCTGATTCTATATTAATTCTGAAATTTGCATCTTCTTTAAAGTTTCCTTCTGTTCCATAACCTCTATATCCAACTCTAATCATTGCAAATTCTACTCCGCTTCTTTTTACTAATGCCCAATTTATACTATGATTAAATTCACTTACATCTATTCCGCTATAATTTCTTTTATATTTTGGTACAATTCTAATTCTAATTGCTTCGATTCTTTTTCCTTGTCCAACTGTTCCTGCTGTTTCTCCATCTATGTACCAACCGCTCCATCCATAGTCTTGAATATGTACTTGATATTCTACAGTATAATTACTCATATTTTGTAATTTTATTTCTAATGCTTCTACTCTTAAAGACCTTCCTGATGTTCCAGCCATTTGTCCATTTGATTTCCAAGCTTGCCATCCGTCATATTGTACATGTGCTCTATATATAATTCCAGCACCTGCGGGAGCATTAAGTAATTTGATATTAAGAGCTTCTACTCTTAAACTTCTACCTTCTGTTCCAGACATTTCTCCATCTACTTTCCAAGCTTGCCATCCATCGTATTGTACATGAGCATTATATTGTACATGTAAATCTCTATCTATTTTTATTTTTGATTCAAGCTCTTGGATTTTTTCATCATTCTTACTATAAACCACTATTTTTATAGTATGTGTTCCACTTTGCATATTACTTCCATTAATATTAAATGAAAATCCTGGTTTTTCGTTTTCTTTTGATGTTCCATATCCTTGTATAGCTGATATAACATCATCTCTTTTTTTGTATGTAATTTGAGCATCATCTATTGGTGTTGTACTATTGTCTATATAAACTTTCATTTTAGTATTTGAAACATTTGCCATTTTCCAACCAGATACATTTATTGTTGATGGACTATAGTATACAGAACCATTATATGCAGTATCTAGGTTAATTAATGCTACTTTTATTTTAGGAACTATTTTTATTTGGATAGCTTCTAGTCTTAAACTTCTTCCAGATGTTCCTGCCATTTCTCCATCTTTTTTCCAGTCTTGCCATCCGTCATATTGTACATGTACTCTATACATTACTGAATAATCTTCTGTATCTTCTAATTTTATTCTAATAGCTTCAAGTCTTAAACTTCTTCCTTCTGTTCCTGCCATTTCTCCATTGCTTTTCCAATTTTGCCATCCATCATATTGCACATGTACTTGATATTTTATTTTAACTTTTGATGCAATATCACCAGTTAATTTTATATTTATTCCTTCTAATCTTAAACTTCTTCCTGAGGTTCCTGATACATCTCCATTGCTTTTCCAGTTTTGCCATCCATCATATTGTACGTGTGTTCTATATTGTACTCCATTACTTTCAATTGCTCTACCTTCTTGTGATGATTGAGTATCAATTTCATCAGACATATCTATTTTTTCTTCTTCTGCTTTATTTATTTGATTTTCTACTTTGTTTTCTGTTTTATTCTCTTTTTCTGTATTATTAGTATTATTTTCTATTTTATTTTCTGATTTTGTTTCATTTTTTACTTCAGTTTTATTTTCAACTTTATTTTCATTCTTTTTATCAGTGTTATTTTCTAAAGTATTTTCTGATTTTTCCTCAGTTGTATTTGTATCTTTATTTTCTACATTGTTCTCAATTTTATTTTGACTTGTAGTATTTTGATTTTTTGTTGTGTTATCAACTTGATTTGTTTCATTTGTTGTTTTATTATTAGCCACATTGTTATTTGCTGCCATAATTATAGTTGAAAAACAATTAAGTAATATGGTAAATAATATGATAGTTACTAAAATTTTTCTTTTCATAATCTTTCCCTCCAAGAACATATATCTAATTCTATTTTAAAATGTTTTTCAAATAAAATCAATACCAATTTATTATATTATTGTAACTTATTTAATAACTTCCCCAACTTTTTCTAATGCTGCTTTTATAACTTTGTCCATATCATAATATTTGTAGTTTCCTAATCTTCCCCCGAAAATGACGTTTTCTTCATTATCTGCTAATTCTTTGTATTTTGCAAATAAATTATTATTTTTTTCGTCATTAACAGGGTAATATGCTTCATCACCTTTATTCCAATTCATTGGATATTCTTTTGTTATTACTGTTCCTTTACATTTGTTAAATTCAAAATGTTTATGTTCTATTATTCTTGTATATTTTTGGTCATGGCTTGTATAATTAACAACTGCATTTCCTTGATAATTATCTATGTCACTATAAATTTCATTTTCAAATTTTAATGAACGCCATTCAAGATTTCCATATTTATAATCATAATATTCATCTATCATTCCTGTATATAATATTTTGTCTGCTAATTCATTATATTTTTCTTTATTTTTTAAGTAATCTACGCCTAATTCAACATCTGCATCTTTTAGCATTTTTTCTATTATTACATTATAACCACCAACTGGAATTCCTTGATATCTATCATTAAAGTAGTTATTATCATATGTAAATCTTACTGGTAGTCTTTTTATTATAAATGCTGGTAATTCTTTACAATCTTTTCCCCATTGTTTTTCTGTATATTCTTTTATTAATTTAAAATATATATCTTTTCCAATTAATGAAATTGCTTGTTCTTCTAGATTCTTTGGTTCTGTAATATTAAATTCTGCTTTTTGTTCTTCTATTTTTTGTTCAGCTTCTTTTGGTGTTATTACTCCCCATAATTTAGAAAATGTATTCATATTAAAAGGTAAATTGTATATTTCTCCTTTATAATTTGCTATTGGAGAATTAACATAATTATTAAATTCTACGAATTGATTTACATAGTCCCATATTTCTTTATCACTCGTGTGAAATATATGTGCTCCGTATTTATGTACATTTATATCATTTATTTTTTCACAATATATATTTCCACCAATGTGATTTCTTCTATCTATTACTAGACATTTCTTCCCTTTTTTTGCAGCTTCATATGCAAATGTTGCTCCATATAAACCTGCTCCAACTATTAAATAATCGTATTTTTTCATATTATTTTTCCTCCAATTTATTTTTTTGTTGTTTTATTCCTATAATTAAAAATATAGCCAACAATATACATAGTATTAGCATTATAAGTAAGTTTGCTAATACTGCTCCCATCATATTGTATTTGTTTACAAGAAACGGTGGAAGTATAAATGCTATTAAAGATGTTAATATATACACTATTGATACATATGATTGTTTCCTAATAGTTCCTAACATATTAAATAGTAAATTACATATAGCATATAATAAACCTGATATTATTAAAATCATTAATTCCATTTTATATAAGCTTATATCCACTCCATAGAACCAACTCAATACTGGAATTCCTAAAATATAACATCCTAATTCAATTATTACAGTAATTGCTACTAATGCACCAATTATTTTTAACAATGTTGCAAATAATTTTTGGTGTTCCCCACCATTCCAATAGTCTCCAAATGTTTTTAAAAAAGGTTTTATTATAAATATACTTACTAAATTTATTACAAATGTTGGCATATATATAATATTAAAATATGTTTGCATTGTATTATCGCCTTTTGAGTCTATTGCATATTTTACTGCATTTATTACATATACATTTAATATACTTGCTATTGCCATTGGAAAACAATCTTTAACAATATCTTTTGCTTCTTTTATTTTTATTTTGATTTTATCACTATTGAATTTTTTGATCTTTTTCATATCATATAAAATAAATATTATTAGATTTGCAATAGTCATTAATATTGATGCAACTACTATATTATGTGTTATTATATCAAATATTGCAAATATAATAATTGCTATTGAATTTCTAAGTACCATTGATTTTCCTGCTATATCTAATCTATTATTCATTTGAAATTCCGCTTGATATGTTTCACTTAAATTATCTATGACACGATATAACACTAAAATTAAACAAATTGCTAACTTTGTAGATGAATATCCACTTATTACAACAAATATTATACTAAATACAACCATTATTAATATTGCTATAATTCTTGCAGAAAGATATTCTGAAAATGTATATTTTCTATTTGTATCTGTTACTTGATATATTCTTATTCCAAAATCTCCTATTGCATTTAAAATACAAGATGTTGCATATGCTATAGAAAATATTCCCGCAATTTCTATACTATTTGCTCTTGTACATATTGCAAGTATTATCGCACTAAACATTGCATATATAAAACTGCCTAGCATATTCCATATGAATTCATTCTTTTTTACCATGTGGTTTTCCTCGTTTCTTATTTCATTATATATATTTTATTGTTTCTGCTATCTTTTTTGCAGTAATATCCCAAGAAAATTGTTCTTTAACTTTTTGTTTTATTTTTATACTCATATCTTTCACGATTTCTGGTTCATTTATTAATTTTTCTATTTTTTCTTGAATTTCTTGTGTTTCAAAACCACATATATATCCTAAACTATCATCAGATATTATTTCTGTTGTACCTCCCATCGGTGTTGCTACAACTGCACATTCCATCAATCCCGCTTCTAGTATTGTTGTTGGTAATCCTTCTGAGAAATGTGATGGATTAACAAATATGTTAGTTCTTCCTAATAATTTCATAACTTCATCATGAGATATTTTTCCTAATATATGTATATTTTTGATATCTTTATTTTCTTGAATTATTTTTTCTAATATTGGTCCTTCTCCTGCTAAACTCAATTCTAAATTATCATATTTTTCATTTAAATTTTTAAATGCATCTATTAATCTTAATACACCTTTTTCTTCTATCATTCTACCCGTATATGTTATATTCATTTTTCCTGTATCTTTGTTTATAAATTTACTATATTCTTCTATTTCTTCACTGTTTACAGAATTATAAAAAACACCTTTTGCTTCTATGTTAAAATGTTTTAACCATTCTGTACATTTTTTTGAAACACCATAATAATCTTTAACTCGTTTTTTTATTGAGTTAGTTAATATATGTTCATATTTTTCACCAAAGAAATCTAAAATTTTATTGTTTACAGTAAAATGTGTGCTTCCATGTTCTATTAAACAGGCCGGTATATTGTTTTTGCTTATAAATTTTGATGCAATATATGAAGTTGTCCAAAATCTAGTTTGTATTATTGCTGAATTTACATTTTCTTGTTTTACCATTTCAAGCAATTCTTTGCATCTTTTATTTTGTTTGTTTATTGGATAACGACTTGAAACTATTTTATATGTTGGTAATCTAAATATTTTAGCATATTCTGTATCTTCTATTTCTTTTAAATTTTCATCATATCTAGATGTTACTATTATTATTTTATACCCCATATTTTTTAACTTTTTGGCTAAATTATATGTATATCTTTCTACTCCTCCTAAATGTGGTAAATAATATCCTGAAAATATGGCTATTGTTTGCATTTTTATTTTCCTTCCTTAATTTATCATAAAATATTGATTATATGGTCTTCTATCTATATTGTATACTGGCATTCTTTTAACTTTTAATTCTTTATGTTTTATTAACCAAACATTAAATAATCTTTCTGACATAAATCCAAATAATCTTTTGTTATAGTCATCATAATTACTTACATCTGTTCTTTTTTCTAATTCAAATAAAATATCAAATAACCATTTATAATATTCATCAAATATTTCTTTTTTTGCAATAAACATATTACAAATATATAAAAATCTACTCTTTGAAAATTTTTCAAATGCTTCTATATAATCTGGATATTTTTCACTTATGATTTTTTTGCATTCATCATAGTCTTTCTTTATATGAGTTTTTTCCCAAGATTTTTCTGCATTATGTTTTATTATAAATGTATAATTTGGAACGATTATATCATTTTCTTTTAATATTTCTTTTATATCGTGTTCACTTAATACATTTTCTAATTTGTTATTTTTATGTTTTTTAAAAAAGTATCTACGATAATGTGTTAAACCAACTATATCTGATTTATCATTTTTCATTATCCAATATGTTGCTGTTAATTCACAAAAGTTTTTGTTTTTGTTTGATATATTTTCTCCTATATCATCTCTTTGATAGCCAAAATCTTCTTTATTTAAAGCTGATCCAACTCTTATTGGTTTATATATTTTTTCTTTAGGAAATTCAGCTTTTTTATGTGTTGCTACATATATTGTTATTTTATCTTCCACTTTAATAATTCTCCTTTATTAATTTTTATCTTTATGTTCTTTTAATGCTATATAATGATCTAAATCTTTTATTTTTTCATTTAATTCAGTTATATGTATATTATCTATAAATACTTGGATTAACAAAAATGCAATCATTACTAAAAATACAAAATTTACTGGTGCCATAAATCCTAGTTTTTGTGATATCCATGCTACTGCATTTGAGAATATACTCATTAATATTAGTATTATACTACCAAGCATCCATGTTACAGAATTTGCAACTTTTAATTTTGATTGTTTTATCTTCTTTATACATAAGAAAAATGATATAAAAGAACATACTATTAATATTATTCTTAATGTTATTGACATATTTTTTCACCTCTATTTGTTTTTTCTTGTTATCGATCTTATGAATAATATAGAAAATATCATATTTACCATATATTTCATAGAACGTATTGGATTTAAATAACTTTCTCCAAATTCTCTGTCTTTCATTTCAACTTGAACTTCTTTTATTTTTAATCCCTTTTTCATCATATATACTAAAGTATCTGGCTCTGGTGTTAAACTTGCATTTCTATTAAATTCCCATATTGCTTTTTTGTTGTATGCTCTCATTCCAGATGTAGGGTCTTTTATTGTTTTTCCTGTTGTTAATTTTATATTAAAAGAAATTAATCTGCTTCCTATCATTCTTGTAGTAAAAGGTTTCTTTTCAGTTACAAATCTTGAGCCTATTGCTACATCTACATTGTTTTCTTCAATTTCTTTTACTAAGTCTTTTAAATATTTAGCTTGATGTTGTCCATCTCCATCAAATTGTATTGCTATGTCATAACCGTTTTGATATGCATATTTCATTCCTAGTTGTATACCACTTGTTAAGCCATAATTTATTGGTAATGATAACATATTAAAATTATTTTTTTCACATACTTCTTTTGTATTATCTTTTGAACAGTCATTAATAACT
>ERZ837380.1631-NODE-1631-length-27283-cov-17.801381_pt1 | contig 27283 bp, 5 predicted proteins | sample MGYA00519685_ERZ837380 | MGnify/ENA primary metagenome ERZ837380 (study PRJEB31850, sample SAMEA3708817) | human gut metagenome | biome: human gut; feature: human-associated habitat; material: faeces | place: China | collected 2014 ...
AATCTTTCTTCTGCTGTTAGCTCTGTTTCTCCCTTTGGAGTAACTTTACCAACTAATATATCTCCAGGTCTTACTTCTGCACCTATTCTTATAATACCGTTTTCATCAAGGTCTTTTAATACGTCGTCACCAACATTTGGAATATCTCTTGTAATTTCCTCTGGACCTAATTTTGTATCACGACATTCACAATCATATTCTTCTATGTGGATTGATGTGTACACATCTTCTTTAACAAGTCTTTCGCTTATTAATACGGCGTCCTCGTAGTTGTAACCTTCCCATGTAGAGAATGCTATAATTACGTTTCTTCCTAATGCCATTTCACCATTCTTTGTAGCTGGTCCATCTGCTAGGATGTCTCCAGCTTTAACTACTTCACCCTTTTGAACAACTGGTCTTTGGTTAATACATGTACCACCATTTGTTCTCTTGAATTTACGTAGTCTGTAATGGTCTATCTCATTTTTCTTATTTCTTACTTGTACTTCGTCAGCTGTAACCTTTTCAACAATACCTTCATTTTTAGCAGTTACTGTTGTTTCAGAATCACGTGCAGCTTTGTATTCCATACCTGTTCCAACTATTGGAGACTCTGGTATTAAAAGTGGAACTGCTTGACGTTGCATGTTAGATCCCATTAGAGAACGCTTAACATCATCGTGCTCCAAGAAAGGTATCATGGCAGCAGCAACAGAAACTAATTGTTTTGGTGAAACATCTACATAGTCTACTTCGCTTGCCTTAACCTCTGTAATTTCAGATCTACGTCTTACTTTTACCATTTTGTTTACGAATCTGCCTTCTGCATCTACTGGTTCTGATGCTTGTGCGATTGTATATTTATCTTCTTCATCAGCAGGCATATAATCAACTATATCTGTTAATTTACCTGTTTCTTTATCAACTTTTCTATATGGTGTTTCTACAAATCCATATTCGTCTATCATAGCAAATGATGAAAGTGCAGAGATAAGTCCAATGTTTGGTCCTTCTGGAGATTCAACTGGGCATAGTCTACCATAGTGAGTATAGTGAATATCACGAACCTCGAATCCAGCTCTTTCACGAGAAAGACCTCCAGGTCCTAATGCAGAAATTCTTCTCTTATGAGTAAGCTCTGATAATGGGTTTGTTTGATCCATGAATTGTGATAATTGAGAGCTTCCAAAGAATTCTCTTATTGATGATGTAATAGGTTTTGTATTTATTAATGTTTGTGGTGTTACAGAGTCTAAGTCTTGTATTGTCATTCTTTCACGAACAACTCTTTCAAGTCTCGTTAAACCAATTCTGAATTGGTTTTGTAGTAACTCACCAACACATCTAATACGTCTGTTTCCTAAGTGATCTATATCATCAACTTTTCCTATTCCATAATCTAGATTTAATAGGTAACTGATAGATGCAATCATATCCTCTGTTGTGATTGTTAGAGGAACTAATTCGTTGTATCTTTCTTTAATTACATCATGTAATTTCTCGTCTGGAGTTGTATCCATTATAGATTTTAATACATTGTAATTAACTCCTTCTTTGAAGTGAAGGTCAGATAAATCCACATTTGGTAACATTTTGTGGATATTTACTATTCCATTTCCTATTACTCTTACTTTTTGGTCATCAACTAATACATCTACTATATTAATTCCAGAATCTTGAATAGCTTCTGCAGCTTCTGCAGTAATTCTTGTATTCTTTTCTGCTAAAACTTCACCTGTTGATGGATCTACTATATCATCATAAGCAACTTGTCCTGTTATTCTAGTTGCTAAGCATAATTTTTTATTAAATTTGTATCTTCCTACTTTTGCTAAATCATATCTTCTGTTATCGAAGAATAAACCATCGAATAAGTTTCTAGCAGCATCAGCTGTTGGAAGTTCCCCTGGTCTTAATTTCTTATATATTTCAATTATTGCTTCATCTTGAGTTTTTATTGTGTCCTTATCAAGAGTTGCCTTGATTTTTGGATCATTTGCAAATAGGTCTAATATTTGCTCATCTGTTACAAATCCTATACTTCTTAATAAAGATGTAACAGGTAATTTTCTTGTTCTATCAACCCTTACATAGAAAATATCATTTCCATCTGTCTCGTATTCTAGCCATGCACCTCTTATAGGCATAACAGTAGATGTGTATATTCTCTTTCCTGTTTTGTCGTAGTCTTGTGCATAGTAACAAGATGGAGAACGAACTAATTGGCTTACAATTACTCTCTCTGCTCCATTGATAATAAATGTTGCACTATCTGTCATTACTGGGAAATCGCCTAAATAGATTTCTTGCTCTTTAATTTCACCAGTTTCCTTGTTGATAAGACGAACTTTAACATGTAATCTTGTTGAATATGTAGCGTCTCTCTCTTTTGCCTCTTCCATTGTGTACTTTGTTTTTTCTTCCATGTGATAGTCTAAGAATTCAAGTACTAAGTTTCCAGAGTAGTCAACTATTGGAGAAATGTCTTTTAATACTTCGCCTAAACCTTCCTCTATAAACCAATTATAAGAATCTTTTTGTACTTGAATTAAGTTAGGCATTTCTACGAAATCACCTATCTTAGAAAAAGATTTTCTTGTGCATTTTTCGTGTTTTACTTCTTTTAGATTCAAAGTTACTCACCTCATAATAAAAATTAAAGCAGAATTTGAAATATATAAGATTTCAAAAAAGTCCTTCTTGTTTTTAGCCACTTTGTAAATTGCTTGCTCACTGCTCCTTTAAGCTTGCTTTTTACTAGTATTTTCTAAAACAATTCCTCTTTTTTGATAATTTATCAATAGCATAAAAAGACAACAAAAAACCTATTGACAATCTATGCTGTTTTTGTCAATTAGTTCTTTTGTATGTTCCCTATTTTATTTAGTACTTTTGATTACTAATTTATTAATATTAACCACCCTTGCTATCTCGTTGGAGATTAATAAAATTTAAATTTTGTTGAAAATATTCCATATTATCAACACTATACTAATTATACAATTTTTGGTATGTTTATGTCAATAGAAAATATGAAAAATTTAGAAAAACTTTCTATTGTTTCGTACATAAAAATAAAACTAATGATACCCTTTTTTTAGCCTCGACACATTGTTCTTAGTCGAAGCTCCTTCGGACTCCTCAAAAGGCGAACTCAGGTCTTGCTTTCAAAAATGGTATCACTTGTTTTCTCGTTTTGAATTTGAAAATAAAAATCAAAAAAACATAGTATTTTTAATATATTCGTGTTATACTATTATTAGATTTTTTAAGAAAGGATAGTGAAATTTATGATTAATGAAAAGCAAGAAATTCTTGCAACAGTCAATACTTTACCTGACAATACAACTTGGGACGATGCAGTTTATACTTTATATCTACATTCGAAATTACAAAAAAGCAAAGATGATATAAAAAATGGTAGAGTAATGTCTATTGAAGAATCTAAAGAAAGGATGAGGAAAAAATATGCAAATTTTCATGTCAAATGAGGCTCATGAAGATATAGATTCTATTTTTGAATATATATCACATGACTCTATTAAATATGCGAATGAAACCTCAGAAAACATATATTCTCGCATATATGAGTTGGAAAAAGCTCCATATTTAGGTAGATATGTTCCCGAACTTCCAGATAAACATTTACGAGAACTCATTTATAAAAAGTATCGAATAGTTTATGATATTTCTGAAGATTCAAAAACAGTTTACATACATTTTGTTGTTCACGGTTCAAGAAGTTTTAAATCGTTTTATAATTCCTATATCAAAAATAATTTTTAAGTCAGACTAATTAATCGTATCAAATAAATTTCAAACAACTCTATATAGTAAAAAAAATAGAGACATGTTTTCACATATCTCTAATTTTTATTGTTTAGATTATTTTCTCTTTTTTAATACTACCAATGTTATTGTTATTCCTGCAATTAGGATTAAAGCTATTGCTCCGCCTAATACGTAGAATAGATGTGTGTTACCAAATGGAGGTAATATTACTACTTCTTGAGAATCGTCTGCATCTATTTCGCGTGGCTCCATTGTTGGGTCTTGGTTACCTACAACTGAGTATGACATTTTTCTACCAACTGTATTTTGTGTTGTTACAAGTTCTGTCATGTTGTTGTATACTCTGTCATCACTACTACTGTCTTGAGTAATCATTTGTGTTAATATTAATTGTACTCCGCTTACGCTTTGTGTACTGTTTACAGTGTTTAATGCGTTCATTGGGTCATCTTTAAATGCTTTGGCAATTTTGTCTTTTACATTTGATTGGTCTGCAATTACTGGTATTAAACCTTTCGAAGCAGCTGTTGTTGTTATAATGTGACCGTCTGTATACTTATTAACATTATCTGTTAATCTAGTATTTAACAATCCATTGTTTAACAAGTCTGCACTTGAAATTGTATTCCAATCTGGGTTTTGAGCCTTGTTAAATTGTAAGTTATTTCTTGTTGCTGTGTTATCATCGTTTGAATTGTAATCATGTACTTGTGTTCCAACATAGTCAACTAAAACTTTTGGATCTGTTTTTACTATTGTGCCTGTGTCTGCAACTTTTCCCATGTAGTAGAATTGTTCTTCATTATAGTCAACTTCACCAACGTTTGCTACTGTTATAGCATATGTTATTTGAAGTGTTGAACCATGCATCAATTCTTCATCCATTGTAAGTTGTACTTTACCTTTATTTGTAGAGTTTTGTCTTACTACTGGGTTTAGCATTAAACTATTGTTGTAGTTCTTGTCTGTGCTGTACACGTTATCTGTATCTTGTCCATGTGCTTTATGATCTATCCATAATACGTTTGTTGCTCTAGCCGATGCATCGAATAATGTGCTATTGTTTGCAAGTGTTAACTTAACATTTGTAATTTGTTTTGTAACTTTAAGCTGTGCCTTTGGTCTTTGTACTAAACCTAAATCTAAGTCTTTTAATACGTAGTAGCCAGCCATTTGATAATTTTCTTTACCTATATTGTCATGTCCTGTACCAGATGTATTTGTTACTCCAGGTTCTTCACCATTTCTGTTATATTCGAAGTTCACATCTATTTTTCCAGATTCTGCAATCATATATGTATTTTTCATAAATTCATTTAACAAGTTTTTCATTTCTTCAGCAGTATATTTTGTACCATTATATTCTGGTATGCTTTCATAAGAAGCTAATATTTCCGCTAAGTGGTTTGTCATATCTCCATTAGAGTACGCTTCAACGGTCTTTCTTGCATTGTTGCAGTCTACTAAGTAATCTGCATTTGGTGCAATATTTACAACATTGTCATTCTTGTTCATTATATCTTTGGCATCTGAATATTGTCCTTTGTCTGCTGCACTAAAGTTATATTGATATGAGCCTGTTGTGTTGTTTGTATATGCTCCTGAGCCATTGTTCACGCCAACTTGATATGAAGTTGATTTATAGTCTTGGCCATTATAAGAATTTTTGTTTAATCCAATATTTGCAGATGAAGCAGAATATCCACTTCCTTCTGTTTTCTTCTTATACCCTTCTTGTGAAGCATATAAGTTTGTTACAGGATTTTCTTCTTCTTTTCCATTGTTATAATTTGTGTATGTTGTTCCAAGAACTGTGCTCTCACCAGAACCATATATAAATCTTACAATGTAGTTACCTGGTGCAAATGATGTAAATTTGTATTTACCATCTGCATTTGCAGTGTCTATTGTATAATTTGGTACTAAACCACTGTTGTTTATAATTGGTGTTGTTGAATCTGTGTTTCCAGAAAGAACTTCTTTCCATATATACTCATATGTTTTTCCGTCTTTTCCTTGTCTTAATTCAACTAATTGTACTCTTACACCGTTTATTCCGGTTTCATTGTCTTTTAGTCCATCTCCGACTCTTGCATTTTGTTCATCTACATTTCTAGTATCCTCAAATACCGTTCCTTCTACTGTTCTTAAGTTATCTCTGTTTAGAATAATTCTAATATTTGGAGCTTTATCTGTATCATTTTCGAAGTTCTCATATTTAATTGCTCCGTCTTTTGGTACATCTGTTGGGTTTAGGTTACCTGGTGTAGAGTTGCAATCTGCTATACCTGCTATATCTCCAGTCTTATATTCTTGTTGTGTTTGTGAATTTCCTGTATTTGGAGCTTTTGCTTTTTGTCCATAGTACGATTTGTATCCATTAATTTCTGCAATATTTTCTTTACCAACACCCTTGGCTGTTCCACTTGCAGCATCTTCATCTAGAAGTATGTTTCTTGCAGCATCTTTGTTTACCATAAATGTTACATAGAAGTATACATCTTTATTGCTGTCTGGGTCTGATAATGGGAACATATTGCTTGTTACAGTATCATTTGCCGCATTACTGTAGCTTTGATCACCTGTAATATATAAGTTCTTATATCCGGCTATTGTAGTTTGAGTTTCTACTCCATATCTACTAGCATCTTTCAAATATACATTTCCAATCTTATTTCCGTCATTATCTCCTAAGTATGAGCGGTCTTGTACATATGTGTAATCTGCATCGTAGTAATCAACAACCTCTGTTACAGCTGCTGCTATGTTTTCTGACCTATTACGTATTGTAAATTTATATGTTACATATACTTTCAATTCAGAATCTTCAGATAATCCTAAGTTATCTAATGTAGTAGTATTATCTACTATTTGATAATTATTTACTTTGTAATCATAGTCTTCTCTGTATAGCTCTCTTGAGTAATCGTAGCTATAATATCCATCAGAAATTCTTGTTTTAATTTCCCAATATGAATTTCCAGCTGCATCTGTTTCTAAGTTTTCTCTCTTATTATATTTGTATACTTGTGTCTTGCCATTAATTTCTAATGTTGCTTTGTATACATCTTTTCTTAAGGCTAAGTCTAATTGTTCTCTTAGAACTAATCCTAAGTTGATATGATGCATTACATCTGGGTTCTTATACAATGTTTCAATTTTTTGTGCTGCTACAAATTTTAGCACTTGTGCAGTATTTGAATTTGAATTTAAGAAATCTTCTGTTACAAATACTTGGAATCCTGGATATAAATCCTTTGTTGCTGTTCCGTTACATGTATATGCATCCATCATAGATTGATTTACATATTCGTCTTTAGACTTTCTTTCTCCATTTGAACTTACTTCTCCATTTATGTTTCCAAACTTATCAATTGTTCCAGCTTCTTCAAGTTCATCTCTTGTGTGCATTTCACTTGGATTGTTTGTTGTAACTGTATTCTTTGGTGCTGAACCAATTTCTCTAAAGCTTGCATTGAAAGTATCTCTTTCTTTTAATATGTCTAAGCCTTTTGATGTATTATCCCAGTTTGAATCTTGTCTGTTTACATTATAAACTGTTGGTTGATAATATTGACCATTATATGTGAATTTTACATAGTATTGGTACATTGCATTTTGATTTTGGAATAAGTATTCTCCATTATTATCTGTTGTTGTTGCTGCAATAAATTTGCCTGATTGATTTCCATCTAATCCAGATACTTGGTATAGTGAAACTTTTACATTTGACATTGGTGTATCTGTTTGCTTATTAAATAATCCATCATAATCATTTTCTTTTCCTACTGTGCCATCTACCCAAACTCTTCCGCCTAATTCGAATGTTAAATTAATTGGAATGTCTATGTCTGGTGTATCTGGTATGTCTGGCTTCTTACTATCTGGTTTTCCGCTTACAGTTGCTGTATATACATTGTATGTTCTGCTTCCATCTAATGATGCTCTTAATTGTTGTGCTCGTAAAGTTCTTACCGGCTTAACACTCATTTGTACAAATGGTTGTACTAATACAACACCAACAAACGAGCTAAAACTATCAATAGTAATACTATCACGATGTGGAGTTATAATTGGTATTGGTCCTATGTTTCCATCATATGTATAATATGTAAAATCAATTGTTCCAGTACCAAAAGCCTCTCTCATTTGGTATTTGCCGCCTCTTGCAACATATCCAATATATTGATATACATTAGCTTTAGTATCAAGAATATTGAATGTAGCCGTTGTTTTCTCTAAATATTCAAGGTCAACATACATGTTAACTGTCTTTGGATAATTTGTTTTTTCAGCTGAAAATTTCACATAGAATTTAGCACCAGAAGCAGGATATTTTTTCTTTAACCCGTTTGATCCAGATTTTGTTTCACCTATAAATTCTATTTCAAAATCATCTGTATTTTCATCATAAACTAATGTTTTTTCATTATCTGTTCCCTTATCTGTTACCAAATATATTGCCTTCATATATGAAATATCTTCATAGTATGGGTATGTTACACTTAAAGGTCCAACAATATAACTCTTAGTTGCTTGATTAACAATTACTTGAGCCTCTGCTAATGGATCATTTACTGTATTTTGTGTATCTTGTTTTTCACTCTTAGCTCCAAAAGCATAAGAATTATTTGCCACACCATGTATCTGGGCTTTATAACCATTTCCATTTATATAATTATCCAAGAAATTTTGGTAAGATAATGCTTTACTATACAATGTTAAACCCTTTGCAGTTAAATGTCCTCCATCTGGTATAACACCATCCAAATCAGCAACTTTCCAGTGTGCTGTTTGAATATCTGATAAAGAATATCTATTATGTATTGATCCAGTTGCACCCGAATAAGCATTTTCCATAGTTGTTAAAACAAATGCTAATTGAGTATTTGTTTCTTTTTCTGTTGAACCTACTTTTTTATAATGGTCTTGAGTTCTATCTTTTGTTTCCATTATAACAACTTCCGGACCGTATATAGCATCTCCGTTCCAACCACTTTGGCTAGTTTCTGGGTTTGTAGTTTTATCCTCAGTGTCTTCTGGAGTCTCCCATTTACCTAGTTTGTCAAATATTTTTCCAATAATTTGCTCAGCTCTCTGCTTTGCTATAGCATATGACTTCGAATATCCTCCATCACTTATAATAGCAGATGCAAGCATTGGCTTATCTTTTTCAATAGCCCACCTTGTTAGATCATCTGTTGGTCCTCTAAATTGAGTATATGATATGTTGCTGACAGTTGCTGTTGTTTCTCCCATAACGCCACCATTTGCAAGTGCTTTAGCTCTAGCCGCCTTCTTTAGTACATATTTCATTCTGTTTTCAAAGTCTATATACCCATATCCATTGCTTGTTGTATACCCGACTTCATCCATATAATATCTTTTATAATCATATTTTCCAAACCTAACTGCTTTTCCTGCATCATTACAGTATACTGTTCCTGTGCTCATTTCTGTTGTCCATGATTGGTATGGGAATTGATTATCCGCATCACCTGTAAACGTTCTCTGTTTTAATATTTGAGGAAATAATCCAGATGGGCTAAAGCTTAGTGATGGCATACCACTATTTTCATTTCCTTGCCAAGTTCCGTATGCCAAAGAAACATTACTTGTTGAAAACAACGCAGTTAGTGAAATTGCTACTGTTGCTATTGTTGTTATTAAACATTTTTTTAATGTTTTATTTTTCTTCATCTTACTATCTCCTTTCTATATTAATACTTTCTTTTTTATCATATAAATTCCTACTCCAACTATTGCAATTATTGTTACTATTAATGTAGTGTAAATTACAATATCACCTGTTTTTACAGATGTTAGTACATTTGCTGTTGAGTAGTCATCTTCATTTGTTGCTTTGTTTCCTGGTGTTGAATCAACATCTAGTGCACCGTAGTCATTTGATGTTTCGTATATTTCAGCAGAGTTATTTATTAATCCAAAGTCATTATCACCATTCATATTTTTTGTTAATATTAATGTTACTTCTTTACTCTCTCCTGGATTAATTATTGTATTTGCAAGCGAAGCATTATATATTACTCCATCTTTACCTTCATACCAGTCTTTATTAAGTTCTGAATTAAATTTTAATTCTTCTGGCAAGTAATCTGCTAGTTTCTTTACATATCCTGCAATTCCACCTTCATTTGTAATTGTGAATTTATATTCAACAACCATTGATGATGTTTTTGCATATTTAGATTCGAAATCTATTTTTGCAAGTTTGCTATTATAAACATGCTCTGTTGTGTTTTTTCCATTATTTACTGTTATAGCTTGTACTATTTTGTCAAGTTTCAAATCAAATTTTGCATCTTCAACTATACCTAAGTCAATATTAAATTTGTTTGTATCTGATAATACTATTTCTTCTGTAACTGCTGCTATTTGGTCTTTTCCTTCATAGTTGACAGTTTTATCTATTGCATCTGAATTTTGCTCATCATTTACACCAGATTTTTGGTAAGTTGTAGGACTATACTTTGCTGAATCGTAGAAGAATATTACACTATATTTACCTTGCGGTACATTGTTGAACATATATGAGCCATCGGTTCCTGTTGTTGTTATACATTGTTCGTTGTTTGAACTTATTGCTATATTACTTGTGCTATTATCCAATAATAAAACTTTAACTCCAGAAACTCTTTGTTCATTTGCATCTTTTACTCCGTCTTTATTAGTATCAATCCATACAGTTCCTATTACTTTTCTTGTTTCTTTATTGTTATCATCAGGATCTACGTTTACATCTGTTTTCTCAAAGTGTTTTATTGAGTGTGATATTGTATTTGTTTCAACTTCTCCTATATCTTCATGCACAAATTTTGCTTTATTAGATATATCTGTATCATTATCAATTGAATTTGCAGCAACATGAACGTTAATTGTTATCTTTTGGCCTGCTAACAAGTAGAATTTTGCATTTATACTTCCGTCTCCATTAATGTCCACTTCATTATTAATTGTTCCATCTTCGTATATAATTTCTATATATTTAAACTGAACTTCTTTAGGTATTGCATCTGTAAATTCAACATCATTTAAATATATGTCTGATAAGTTTTGTGCAGTAAATGTATATACAAAGTCCTCGCCAGCTGATATTGTTGTTCCTTCAGGAATATTTGCGGTTTGTGCAATACTTATTCCTGGTTTATTTATTGTAACAGATATATCTTTAATATTTTCTGTTTCTGTTCCTTCAGCTTTTACATTGCTTGTTACAGTAACATCCTTTTTGTATACTCCATCTGAAAGTTTCCCTACCTTTGCATTTACAGTTAAAATTTTTCCTCTTTCTCCATCAACCTCTCCAATGTTAACTGTAACTTTTTTACCTTTTACCTTTACATTTGTAGTTGATGTAATATCATCATATTGGGCTGTATCTTCATTTAATTTTGTAAGTTGAATAGATTCATATTCTAATTCATCTGGCAAATTAAATGTTACAACTGTATTTTTTCTATTGTTATCTTCACTTCCATATTCATCACTATAACTATCTTGAGACGATTGTAATGTGATTTGGAAAGAATAATTTTCTCCCTCTTTACGGCTTGTATACTTCGATACAATTTGTGTATTAAAGCTAACCTTTTCTATTATATTTGATATTGTATTTGTTACTATTGGTTCAGCATTATCGTAACTTACAGATGCCTTGACCTCAACTTTTACATTTTCATAACTTTTTGCAGTAAATTTTAAAGTTTTCTTTGTTGTAGAATTTGCATTAATTTTCCCTAAATCAAGTACTAAAATTGATGCATATTGATCTTCTAAATATTTATTATCTTCTTGCATTAATTTATTTGCAAGTTCCAACAAAGAATTGTAGTCGTCTCCATTAATTTCAGTATTCTCTTTATCGTTTAAGTCAGGAGTATCTGTATCATCAAGTGGTGGTTCAATCGTTTTAAAAGTATAATTATCACCTTCATTTGGAATGAAGCTTAATTCTGGTGGTAATTTTATTTCCACCTTAGTATTTTCTGCTTCTATTGCTCCAGTATTATTTATTGTTAATTCATATTCAAGTATTTCTCCAGATTTTACGCTTGCACCTTCGCCTATTGTTGATGTTAATTTTGCATCTAATTTAGCAATACTTCCTGTTGTAAAACCTATTTTTGTTGCTATTGCTTTATCTGTAATTGTTCCAGATGTTTTATTATTGTTGAAGAATACTCCATAATTTTCATATACTTCTTGATCATAATCTAAGTTTGCAGGTAATGTTGCTTTGTATGTAAATGTGAATGTGTCTCCACCATTCATTGCATAATCTTCATTTAACACTATCATGTAGGATTTTATTTTTGTATAATCTGTTACACTTGTTGTCCATCCATTTTGTGAATTAGATAGGTCTGTTGTTGCCTCTCCATTTTCTGAATAATAAACTGTGAATTTTGAGCTATCTATTCCTGTTACTGTTATTCCAGAAGCAAGTGGCATTGTAATATTTGAGCCTAAACTTAATGATGTTGATACATCTTTGTTATCTTTAAATGGTGTTCTTCCTAATACTACAACATGGTCTAGTGTGTTTTCATAATTATTTATTACATTCATTGTGTATGTAACTTCTTTTTGTTCTGCTTTTGTTGGTATTAAGGCTTTTTGAGATTTTCCATTAATAACTTCTATTTTTTCATCTCCATTGTATCCTGTCATTGAGTTTGTTGTTACAACTCCTGAAGGAGCAATGTATTTAACATCTATTGATACATTTGTTACTGTTGAATCTCCATTTGTTATTTCTGCTGTTATTTGTGTATTTGTTGTTGGTGTTAATGTATTTAATGTAATGTCTGTTGTTAATACAACTGTTGCACCTTTTGCAGCAGCATTATTATATTTTGTTTGTGTACCCTTTAATTTAAATTCTAAAGTTTTTGTTCCATCATTGTTTTCGTATGATTTTATTGAATCATTATCAATTTCTAACTCATCATCGAAATATACTTTACAATCTTTCACATTGATTGTTTCTATATTTTCTGGAAACGTAATTTTAATTTTTGGGTTTGTATACATAGTGTCGTCTGCGCTGTCATTTTCTAGTGTAACTTTAATTTCTACATTTTCATTTTTTACTATTGTAGATAATCTATTATTACTTGTTGTTATACTTGCTTTTTGTGTTGGTTCTGTTAAATCAACATTTTTTGTACTTTCTGTACTAACAATATCTATATCAGAATTTTTTGCTGTTCCTGTTACTTGAGTTTTTATTTGTGTAAAACTTTTTAATTGGCTTGTACTGTATTCAATATTTTTAGCTAAAGCTTTTGTTATTTCGAATATAACATTTCCTTCTGCTTGTGGTTTTGATGTTTTTATTGTTATACTATTTGTTTTAAATGGTACTAAGTTTACTTCTATTCTATTGTTCTTTACTTCTGTATCTTTGTTTATTGTTGCAAGTGTTGTTCCTGCTTCATTTAAAATAGTAATTTCACCATTTTCCCCAAACACTTTATCAAATTCTTGTTTTGATATTGCTAGTGTTTTGTTGTAAGCATAATTTACTCCACCAACTGTTGTTGATTGTTCGCTTCCATTTGCAGTTACAAATTGGTCAACATCTTGTTTTAATACTATTGCATCTATTACATCTGCATATGAAACATGGGCTGTATACTTTGCCACATATTCTGTTTCCTTTTTATTTTCGTCTGCAGCATTTTTGTTATTATATATGTAACCTTTGCTTATGCTTTGTGTTGCATTAGATGTAAATTCTACTATATCTCCTATTTTTTTAGTTTGATCTTCGTATCCATCTACATGTGCACTTACTTTGTTTACTCCACTTTTTACATAAAAGTTCATACTTGAGCTTGCATCATATGTAACTCTTGTAACTGAATCTTTTACAGCCTCATATACATCTGATGAATATATGTATGTTACTATAAATTCATCTGCTGTATTTTTAGCCCATTGGATTTTTCCATTTACAGCATTGTTATTTACTGTAATTGTTATTTTTCCAGTTGTGCTATCATATGACCAGTTATTCTTAGAGAAGTTATCTCCGTTTGCGTCTCCATTTGTCGCATTTGTAGAATTTGCAACTACTGTAACTGTTTCTGGGTATTTATTATCAATTTTTGGAGCATTGACCTCTATGTTTGTATTCTTTATTGGCAACACACTGTTTTCAACATATGATGTAATTTTGCCTTGAGTGATTAGCTTACTTACATTGTTTGCTGAATATGGAATGTATTTTATAATTTCATAATCCAACTTAGCTTTTGCAGTTGATGCTGTCCAGCTTGTGTGAACTACTATACCTTTCTTAACTGCAACTTCTTCACCTTTAGCATTTACATATGTTCCAGTAAATTTTATTGTATTATCTCTGTCAAACATATCTTCACTTATTTCATCTTTTTTGTCTAATGCTATGTTTATTATTTCTGTTACATTCTCGCCATTGTTTATTTGGTTAAAGCTTATTTTTTTGTTTTCTGCATCTACTGCTTGAATGTTATCAGATTCTTCTGTTTTTGCAATTTTAAAGTTTGTGTCTGAGAAGTCTACTACTGCATCTTTTAGATATCCAGCCTTTTTTACTTTTAATGCAATATTTAATTTCGTATCTTCTGCATTAACATCTGCTGAAGCAGTATGTTTTCCTCCATCATAATAAACATCAAACTCTACATTCTCATTTGTAGTTGACGTTCCTTGATTTTCTAATGCTTTTGCACTTAAAAAATTGTCTGCCGCATAGCTTACTACTGTTGCTGAATTGGCATACAATATTGTTGTGGTTAATAGCACTGCAATTACTTTAATAAATTTTTGCTGCATCTTTGCTCCTCCTTAAAAATTTCACTATAACTAATTATACTCTATTTTTGCTTATTTTTCAATGTTTTTTTAACTTTTTTTAAAATTATGTAATCTTAATATTCATGTTATATTATTGCATTTTTTCCCATATTTTTCAATGGTTCTTTAAATTACGATAAAAAAGCAATTGAAACCCGCTTGCGGAAGGCATTACTAGCACATTTATTAAATTTTTATTACATTTTTAATCATTTATTTTTTTATAATTATTTTTACTTCTAAAAGTAATTAATTTTTCCCGCTTATTTCAAGCCTTTTGCAGTTTGTATGTTTTTATGTTAATTTATTATTATTCCTACTATATATATTTCCCTAGGTTTTTCACTTGTTCGGCAAAAAAAATTCTAATTATCAAGTTTTCATCTTAATAATTAGAATTTTATTTATTCTATTTATGCTTTTTTAATACAACTATTGTTATAGTAATACCTGCTATTAATATGAATGCTACTGCACTTATTAATACATAGAATATTGGTGTATTTCCAAATGGCGGTAAAATTACAACATCTTGAGATTCATCTGCGTCTATTTCGTATGGTACTGTTGTTGGGTCTTGGTTACCAACAACTGAGTATGCCATCTTTCTTCCGACCGTATTCTTAGTTGTTACAAGTTCTACCATGTTGTTGTAAGTTTTGTCATCATTTGTATTATCTTGTGTTATCATTTGAGTTAATATTAATTGAACTCCACTCACACTTTGTGATGCATTTACTGTTTCTAATGCATGCATTGGATCTTCTTTAAATTTGTTTGCAATCTGATTTTTTGCTTCCGAAGTATCTGCAATTAATGGAATAAGGTCTTTAGATATGGCTTCTGTTACAATTATATGGTCTTTTGTATATTTCTTTATACTTGTTTCATATGCCTTATTTACCAATCCATCTTGTAACACTTTATCCATTGTAATTACTTGCCATTCTGGGTTTTGATTACTGTTAAATTGTAAATTGTTTCTTGTTGCCGTTTTATCCTCTCTATCACCCCATTCATGTAACTGTGTTCCAACATAGTCAATTAACTTTCTTGGATTTGTTTTTACTATTGTACCAGTGTCTCCAACCTTTCCAGTATAGTAGAATTGGTCTTCTTTATAATCTACTTCACCAACATTTGCAACAGTTATTGCATATGTTATTTGAAGTGTTGCTCCATGCATAACTTCTTGGTCCATTGTAAGCTGTACTTTTCCTTTGCTTGCTGCTTTACTTCTTACAAAAGGATTCAACATTAGATAATTTTTATAGTTTTTGTTTGTACTATAAACATTTTTTGTGTCTTGCCCATGTGCAGTGTGGTCAATCCATAATACATTTGTAGCTTTTGCAATTGCATCAAATAATACACTGTTATCTGCTAGAGTCATTTTAACATTTGTGATTTGTTTTGTAACTTTTAATTGAGCTTTTGGTCTTTCAACTAAACCAAAGTCTAGTCCTTCTAGTACATAGTAGCCTCCTTTATTTGTTTCATCGTAATTTGAAGCCCCGATATTTCCTTTTCCTAATATGCTTGTACCAGATTCTTCTCTATTATACTCACTCTTCATGTTTATAACACCTGTTTCTGCTACCATGTAAGTGTTATCCATAAATGTATTTAAATATTCTCTTGTTTTGCCTTCGCTTGTTGGCAAATGTTCGTATGATGATAGAATTTCTGCTAGCTCGTTTGTAACATCTCCATTTGAATATTTCTCTACTATTTCTCTTGTATTGTCTATATTTACAAGATTTAATGGGTTTTTAGCTACTTTTAATCTCCAGTTTCCAATGCTTTGTATTATACTTGAAAGTGAACTATAATCCATATCTTTCATTATATCTTTTGCATCTGATTGATTTTTTCCATCAGCTTCTTCAAAATTATATTTATATGAGCCTGATGTGTTGTTTCTATATGCTCCAACACCATTAAACAATTCAGATTCTACTTGATATGATGTAGACTTATAATCATTTCCATTGTATGATTTCTGGTTTATAGCTGTTGCTCCACTATAACCTAGTTTTTGTGTTACAGGGTTTGATATAATTTCTCCTGTTTTATAATCAACAGCTTTTTCAGATAATACAGTTTCATCTGTTGAACCGTATATGAATCTCACAATGTATTCTCCTGGGATTAATCCTTGGAATAAGTACTCTCCAGTTCCAATTCCTTGTGATGTTAAGTCTGAGAATGTTACATTTCCTCTTCTCGGTATTACTGTCGACAGAGTCTGGCTAGTATCTCCAGTTTTTACTTCTTTCCAGATATATTCATATCTAGTTCCATCTACGCCATCACCATTAGATTTTTCTCTTAATTCTACTAGTTGTACTCTTACTCCATTTATTCCGGTTTCCCCATCATCACGTTTTCCATTTCCAACCATTGCATTATTTGCTTCTTCTGTTCTCTTGTCTTCCCAAACAGTACCTTTTATTGTTCTAACATTTTGATGGTTTAGCGTAATTTTAATGTTTGGAGCTTTATCTGTATCATCTTCAAATTTAGAAGTATCGATTTCACGTAAGTTACCTGGTGTTGAATCTGTATCTGGAATACCTGCAATATCTCCTCTTATAAACTCTGCCATAGCTTGTGTATTTCCAAAGTTTGGAGCAACTGCTTTTCTTCCATAATAAGATTTATAACCATTTATTTCTGCTACGTTTTCTTTTCCAGTGTCATCATCTAAAAGTATGTTTCTGTTTGCATCCTTTTTTACTTCAAAAGTTATATAGAAATATATGTCTTTATTCTTATCTGGATCTGATAGAGGGAAACAGCCTGTACTTGCAATATCGTCTCCTGCGCTACTATATATATTTGAACCTGTTACATATATAGTATTGTAACCATCCATTTTCTTCATGGTTGCTTCTGAGTATCTACTCTTTTCACTTAAAGTTACACTTCCTATACTATTTCCATCTTTGTCTCCTATATATGAACGTTCTGGAACAGGCGTAAAGTCTGGGTCGTAATAGTCTACTACTTCTGTTACTGCTGTTGCAATTCCATATGAGCTGTTACGAATTGTAAACTTATATGTTACGAATACTTTTAATTCTGAATCTTGAGATAGTCCTAATGCTTCTTGGAACAATCCCCATTGGCTATAATCTTCTACTTTAAATGAGTAGTCTTCTCTATAAAGTTCTCTTGTATAATTATTGCTGTAATATCCATTATTTCTTCCCTTAATATCCCAGCAGCCTTCATAAATTATACTGTTTCTTTTATCGTATTTGTATTCTTCAACTTCTCCATTTATTTCAAGAGTTGCTTTATAAACATCTTTTCTCAATGCTAAATCAACAATTTCTCTTTCCACAAATCCTTGGTTTACATGTCTCATTATGTCTGGCTCTGCATATAATGTTTTTACTTTATCGCTTTCAATAAAGTCTATCATTTGTTTTGAATCTATAAGTGCATGTTTCTTCTCATCATTTACAAAAACATCTAAATTTGGATATAAATCCATATTATTAGTTCCGTTACAAGTATAAGAATCCATCATACTTTCGTTTACATATGTATCTTTTGATTCTCTCTTACCATCTTTACTTACTTCTCCAACTATGTTTCCAAAATCATCTATCAATCCTTGATCTTTTAACTCTGTTCTTGTATGCATTTCTGCTTTCGGCTCTAGTAAGTTTTCTGGTGCAGAACCAATATCTCTAAATTTTGCATTGAACACATTTCTTTGAGTTGCAACATCCATACCCTTAGAATTGTTATCCCAATTTTCGTCATCTCTCTTTGCGTTATACTTTGTTGGCTCATAGTATTGACCATTGTATGTGAATTTTACATAGTAATTATACATTGAATTCAAGTTATAAAATACATAATCACCATTTTTATCTGTGGTTGTTGCTTCTACAAATCTTCCTTTTTCTATAAAATCAAACTGTTCAGTTATACCTCCTATTGTTCCACCAGTACCTATTCCACCAGTAGAATCTGTTTTTCCTTCTTTGCTCTTTTCATATAATATTTTTTCTAATAACCATTGAGCAAGTTTTCTTGCATCTGAATTTCTATTTTCTTTTGTTGTTCCACCTAGTACAACTATTGCATATTCTTCATTTTCATATACAAATGAAGCAATTACACAGTAGCCAGAAACCCTAATTTGACCTGTTTTTGTTCCTTCTATTCCTGGTGTTGTTTTTAATGGGTTTGTACTATTAAGCTTTCTTTGGAAGCTTGTTCCATTTCTATTAATCGTTATAGATATTGATTGTTTTGAGCCTTCTTTAAAATACTCTGCAAATATTGGGTTATCCATTGCTGCATCTAGTATTTTAGCCAAATCCTTAGCAGAAGATCTATCTTCTGGTTTTACACCAAAAGGAGTAACAAAGTGACTTGAGGTTGCACCCAATGAGCGAACTTTTTCATTCATTAGGTTAATGAATACGTTTTTTCCACCCGGATAATATTCTGCAAGTGCTTCTGCAGCATCACAACCCGAATATACAAGCACTGCTCTTAATAAATCTCTTACTGTAACTTTATCGCCTTCCTCTAGTCCAACTATTTGAAGTTCTGGGCTCCAAGTACTTGTTCTTAAATACTCTCCTGCAGCAGTTCTATTAACTGTTACAACATCATTCAAATTCATTCTTTCTGCTACGACTAATGCTGTTACCATTTTTGTAATTGAAGCAACTGCACATTGAGTGTTTTCACCTTTTCCCCATAGAGTTTCTCCAGTTTTTCTGTTATACACTAAAAATCTTGGAGCAGATATTGTTGGTTTTTTAGGCTCATTTATATCTGTTGTTGGTGGTAGCGTTGGCTTTGGTTTTGTGCCTGGTGTTGGTATTTTAGGTATTTCATATAGTGAAACTTTTACATTTGACATTGGTGTATCTCCATCACCATATTTACCATCATATTTATCCTCTTTACCTACACTGCCATCTACCCATACTTTACCACCAATTTTCATAGTTAAGTCTACATTTTTTTGATTTTTGCTTGTGTCTAAACCTGGGTTAGTAGGAAGTTTTATATTGTTTTTATGTAATTCAAGATGGTAAACATTATACTCACGTTTTCCACCCATTGCAACATCTATAGGTTGAGCATCTATTGTATCAACTGGGTCTTTTGTCATTTGAACAAATGGTTGAGCAATCATATAAGTATCATCATTATGTATTGTAAGTATAAGCTCACCATATTCTGTTGTAGTATATGGGATAGGAATAGGTCCAACCCATTCTACATGTACTTGTTGATATGAATATTTTACTGTTATAATTGCTTGTCCACGTGCTATTCTTAACTTCTTGTCACTCTTTTCTGATGAACTTTCGTTTGCTCTTGCTGTAAGGCCTATATATTGATATACATTTGTCTTTGTTCTTAACTCATTGTATTTTATTTCTGCTTTTCTTAGATACTCAAAATCTGCATAAACACCCACATTCGTTGGATACAATGTATCAGATGCTGAAAATTTAATATAGAATTGGCTACCTGATGCTGGATATTCTTTCTTTAAACCATTTGAGCCAGACACCTTTCTTCCAATAAATTCTATTTCAAAATCATCTGTATTTTCGTCATAAACTAGTGTTCTTGATTTTAAAAGATTCCCTTCATTAGTCTTTAAATATATTGATTTAATGTATGATATATCTTCATATTCTGGATAAGTTATTGTTATTGGTCCTATTATATATTTATTATCACTTCTGTTAGAAACTATTTGTGACTGAGACATATCTAGCTGTGCAGAATAATTATATAAATTAGTATTTACAAACTTTTGATAGCTTTTTGCTTTTTTAAACAATTCTTTTCCATTTTGCGTTTCTTCTTTTGAACTTATTATAGAAAAATCTTTTGCTTCCCAATAAGCTGTTTGTATATCACTTAGGCTATATCTTGTTCTTACAGAATTTGTTACGCCGCTATAAGCATTTTCCATTGCTGTTAATATGTATGCTATATTAGCACCTTTTAAATTAGTTGAGAAATTACTATATGTTTTTGTGTCTCCTTGTTGTTTATACCCATCACCGGCTCTGTTTTCAGTTTCCATAACTGCTACCTTTGGTCCTAATACTGGATCAAAATTCCAAATCGATGCATCAAATATGCTCATGTTAGTAGAACCATCTGTTGTTAATTCTGGTCTATCCCAAGTTGATAATTGTGGTAATATACGAAGTAACATAACATTTCTAGTTAAACTTTCTGCTTTACTGTAATCATATCCTGATGTACTCGATGCACTTGATGATTGTGCCCTTGTTATAAGCATAGGTTGCAAAAGGTCAATATTGTATAATTCATTATTATAAATTGATGGTCCTTGAATTTGATCATACCATATAATAGGAGTACAGCTTTCATATCTTAGCCCAAATGCACCATGTATAGCTCCAACTAAATCTGCTAGTGTAAATCCGGTTAAAATATTCTTTTGCTCTTTTTTCACATAATTCTTTCATCTTAGGTAAAAAATCTGTAAAATAGTATCCCACTCCTTCATTTATCCATGGTGTTGGATAATATTTGGTTGAGTCATATTTTCCAAATCTTACTGACTTATTTGAGTCGGCGCCATACATTGTTGTTCCACTTATCTCTGTAGACCAATTAGTATATGGAAATTTAGTATCTGCATCTCCTGAAAAGGTTCTTTTTTGAAGTACATTTGGTAATAAACTACCACTCTCAGAGAACGAATTCTTTTGGGGCATACCACTACTCGAACTTCCCTGCCAAGTTCCGTATGCAAATACTTTATTTGGGGCAAAGAACAAGCTTAATGCTGAAATAATGAGAATAAATACAGCAATTTTTATAGTTTTTTTTGTATTCATTTTTATGTTTTCTTTCATCTGTTCCTTACCTCCTTTTACTTAAGTATCTTTTTATTTATTACATATACACCTGTTCCAATTATTGCTAAAACAACTGTAGTTAATAATACGTATATTACTGTTTGTCCAGTTTTTACTCCAACTACAACATTTGCAATTGAATAATCATCTTCATTGCTTGCATTATTGCCTGGAGTAGAGTCTATGTCTAATAATCCATAGTTATTTGATGCTTCATATATCTCGGCATTATTGCTAAATACCCCAAAATCTTCACTATTCATATTCTTAGTTAATGTTAATGTAATTGTTTTGCTTTCTCCTGGGTTTATTATTGTATTTGCCAAACTAGAATTATATACAGTTCCATTAGCTCCTTCATACCAATCCTTATTTAATTCCGAATTAAATTTGAATTCAGCTGGGATATAGTCTGCAATCTTTTTGGCATATCCCGCAACACCACCTTCGTTAGTTACTGTTAAAGAATATTCAATTACCATTGATGATTGGTTTATATATTTTGCTTCAAAGTCTATTTTTGCAAGTTTATTATTGTATACATGTTCTTTTACTTCTTTACTATTATTAGTTGTAATTACTCTTACAGTTTTATCTAACTTTAAATCAAATTTTGCATTATCTATTAGTCCTAGATCTATATTGTAAATGTTTTCCGAACTTACTTTTATTGTCTCGGTAACACCCGCAACCCTTTGTACTCCGTCATAGACTACAGTTTTATCAACTGCATCAGAGTTTATACTTTCATCTACACCTTCTTTTTGGTATACAGTTGCACTATATAAAGAAGATTCATATAAAAATACTACAGTGTATGAACCACTATTTAAATAGTTAAATAAATAATTTCCATCAGCATTAGTAGTTACTATACAATCTGAATTTTTTTTGTTTTTTACAATATTTCCATTTTGATCTAATAACAACACTGTTACATTTGCAACTTTTCCTTCTTCTCCATCTTTTATACCATCTCTGTTTTTATCTAACCATACCGTTCCTGTTACTTTTTTTGTATAAGATGGGGTATCTGGATTTATATTATCTTTATTAAATAATTCAATTATATGAGTTATACTATTACTTTCAATATCTTGCATATTCTCATGTGTAATTTTTCCTTTGTTTGTTATGCTTGTGTCCTTTGATAGTGATTTAGCCATTACCTCTATATTTACATTTGCATACCCAGATTCTTCTAAATCAATATTTACTTGAATTTCTCCATTTTCACCAATAGTAACTTCTGTGCTTTTTGTTCCATCCGAATATATTGTTTCCACACTTTTAATTTGTACTTCTTCTGGTAACTTATCAATTAATGTAATTTCATCTATTGCTATATCTGATAAATTAGTTATAGTAAATGTATATGTGTACTTTTCTGAAGCTGCTATCGTTGTATTGGCTGGAATATTACAACTTTGAACTATGCTTACTCCAGTTTTATTAATTGTATCTGTTAGTTCTGGTATCATTTCAGCGTTCTTTCCATCAGCCTCTATAGTTCCCTTAATGGTTATATCTTTTTTGTAAACATTAGTAGGTAAGTCTTTTACGTTTAAACTTAAGATTAGTTTCTTTATATTACTTCCACTTACTTCTCCTATATTTACTTCTAGGACATTACCTTTTGTAGTTATTTTATTCGGAATTTTACCACTATCATATATAATTGACTTATATTCCATTTCTTCTGGTAAATTAAATTTTAGTATTGCATTTGTTGCACTATTTTCAAAATCATTTGTACTAACGGTTATTATGCATTGATACGTGTCTCCTACTTTTATTTTTTCTTCATTGTTAGCTTCAATTGTTACATTAAAATATTCAATTTTAATAATATTAGTTACTTCATTTGTCTCTTTTTTCATGTCTTCATTATACTCAATTGTGGCCTTTAATTTTACTTCTTCATCTTCTGCAGTACTTCCTAGGTGTTTTGTACTAAATATGATATTTTTCTTAATAGTATTATTTTTACTTATCTTGCCAATTGTTATTACTAGAATTCTCTTTTGTTCTGTTATATTTTCGTCAAATTCAACTCCTTGAGCCTTTTGTTCCTCTACCCATTTGTTGTATTGCTCCATTTGTATTTTCTGTTGTTCAGCTTGTTTTTTCCACATTGCTATTGCCTCTTCTTTTGTAATACCAGCCTTTGACCAATCTATACTATCCCAATCAGGTTCTTCTATATCCGTAAATTTTTGAAGTGGCATTATTGTTCTTAACTTGTAATTCTCACCTTTTGCAGGTACATATTCCAAGCTGTTTGGAATCTCTATATTAATGGTAGTATTATCAGCATCTATTGATCCATTATTTGTAACTGTAACTATATATTCTAAATTTTCTCCTGCTTTTACACTTCCACCTTCACCAATTGTAGATTCTAGTGTTGCTTCTATAACAGCTTCTTTACCTGTCTCTAGTCCAATTTTTGTTGCAATTGTTTTATCTTCAATTGTTCCTGTACTCTTATTATTCTTAAAATATACTCCATACATTTCATACGCTGTATTGTTATAATCCAAATTTGCAGGTGCTTTTGCTTTAAATGAATATTTGAAGATACTTCCACTTTGTAATACATAATTTTCTAGAACTATCATATAAGATTTAATACTTGAATAGTCTGTTACTTCAGCCTTCCAATTATTATCTGCATTTGTTAAATCTTTTGTTGCATTTGCATTTGTAGAATAATAAATTTTTATGTTTTCTGTTGGAATTCCACTTGTTGTAATTTCTGATGATAAAGGTATATCCATGGTTGTTCCTAAGTCTTGCAATGTATCTACATCCCTATTCCCCTTAAACATAGTTCTTCCTAAAATTATTACATCTTCTAATGTATTTTCATAATTATTTATTACATTCATCTCAAATGTTAATTCTTTTTCTGCAGACTTTGCAGCTATTAATGCAACTTTCGCTTCTCCATTTATAGCTTCTAATTTTTCATCTTCATTATATCCAGTAACACTATTAGTAGCAACTACTCCAGTAGGTGCAACATATTTAATTGCAATTTCATTTTTCGCTGTTGTCTTATTTTCATCGCCATTTTCAACTTCAACTTTCAACACTGTATTGGTTGTTGGTGTCAGTTTATTTAATGTTATATTCGCAGCAAACATGATTGTTGCACCACGCGCTGTTGGGTTATTATATATTGTTTGTTCTCCCTCTAGTTTAGCTTCTATTGTTTTTGTTCCATCATCGTTATCATATGTTTTTATTTCCACAACCTTTAATTCATCACTGAAAAGAGATTGTACAGATTCAACTTCTAAATTTTCAATATTTTTTGGCAAAGTAACTTTAAAACATGGATTTACATACATAATATCATCTGCACTATCATTCTCTAATACAACACTTACTACAATATTTTCATTTGTCGTTACTGTTGACCATCTATCATTATTTATTGCTATTCCTATCTTTTGAGTTGGTTCTTCTAATTTTGTAACAGTTTCTGTATTTTCATTTAGTACATCTATATCCGAATTTTTTGCAATCACATTCATAGTAGTTTTTAAACTTGCAAATTCTTTTATTTGTTCCTTACTATAATCACTATCTTTTGTAATTGCTTTAGTAATTTCAAAATTTAGGTTCCCTTCTACTTGTGGTTTTGAAGTTTGCATTATTATACTTTCAGCCTTAAATGTTGATAAATCCACCTCTATTTCATCTTGTTCTGATTTTGTATCTTTATCTATTGTGCTAAGAAGGGTTCCATCCTTAGACTGAATCTCTATTTTCCCTTCTTCTCCAAAGACATTATCAAATTCTTGTTTTGATAATTTTAATTTTTTATTATAACTATTGGCTTTATATTCTTGGTCCTTTACAGTTGTAAATTTATCTTCATATTGAGATATCGTAAAAGAATCTATTAGATTTGAATATGCAATATTTAATGTATATTTATTTGAAATTTCGGTTTCTTTTTTATTTTCTTCTGCTGCAACCTTATTATTGTACATGTATCCTTTATAAATACTGTCATTAGTTAATTTTTTTGATGTAATTTCTGCAATTTCACCTAATTTTTCTTTTTGCTCTTTTTCAGCTGTTGTTTTTGCTTTCACTATTAAATTTTTATTACCATATAATATAATTTCAGAATCAAGTTGATAACTTAATTTAACTATTTTGTCTTTTATGTTTTCATATACTTTTGTTGAATAGATATATGTAACTGTATACTCTTGTGGTTTATCTTTTTGCCATTGTATTTTATTATTCTCGGCATTATTGTTTTCATCTATTACTAGTTTGCCTGTTTTTTGATCATATATAGCCTCGTTCACATCAAGCTCTTTTGTCGTTTCTTCTGTACTATTTATTACAATAACTTTTTCTGGATATTCGTTTGCCATTTTTGGAATATCTATATTTATTTTTGTTTCTTTTATAGGTAGCAAATAGTCTTTTACCTTTGATGTTATTTTGCCTTGTATAATTACTTTGCTCTCGTTTTCTGTTGCATATGGAATATATTTGATTGTTTCATAGTTTAATTCTGTTTCCACGTTTTTGGCAGTCCACTCTGTATGAAGAACTATTTCTTTTTCAATCTTTGTTTCTTTTGCATCTGTATTTACAAATGTGCAAGTAAGTTTAATTTTATTATCCTTGCTAAAATTGTCTTCGTCTATCTCCTCTTTAATGATTGGATTAATATATATTTGCTCTGAAATTTGCTCTTTATTTGTTGTCTGTCCGAATATAATTTTCTTGTTTTCTGCATCAAAATTCTGAATCTTTTTAGCCACTGTTATTTGAGTTGCATTACCATTTTCATTTGTATTTTCATCATTTATTTGAGCTATTTCAAAGTTTGAAGAAGAAAAATCTATTGCAAGGTCTTTAACATAGCCACTCTTTTTTAATGATACAGCAATATTTAGCTTGGTATTTTTCTCGTCAATATTTAATGTTGCACTGTGTTTTCCATTGGTATACTGCACATCAAAATCTACACTTCCATCTTTTGATGTAGTGTTTTGATTTTCTAACTCCTTTTCACTTAAAAATACTTCTGCAGCATAGCTTACTACCGACCACGAATTTGCAAATGCAATTACTAAGACCAATACTGCGGCTATAAACTTAGATATTTTTGCTTGCATATTTTTCCTCCTATTTTCACTCTTAAGTTATATATATTTATTATTACATTTTTGATTTACGTTTTGCAATGGGTATTTTTTCCTTGTCTAACGCACGACTGAAATTCGCTTGCGGAAAGGGTTAAAAGCACTTTTATTAAATTTTTATTACATTTTTTTGCACGTAATTTGTTGTGAGATATTTTATGTTAAAATTTAGAGTCGAATAAAGGCTTATTTTTAAGCATTTTAGCGTTTTCGTCATTTTATGTAAATCTTGTTTCATATTTATTTTGCTTGATTTCCCTAGGATTTTTTCTTTTTTGTAATAATTTTATTATTTTTGAATATTTAGATAGAATAATTCATACAATATAGTATGAACTTACAGTCAAGGTCTATCAAAAGTAAATTATCTTGTTAAAGAAAACTATTATATATTAAATTTAAAAATAATAATTTAGCTGTTTATGCTAGCTTTTAAATTACACAAAATGTTGGCAAATGCAAATTTTTTTCAAATTTTATTGACAAGTATGTATATAAGTTGTATAATTAAAAAAGGTCATACATCGCGGGATGGAGCAGTTGGCAGCTCGTTGGGCTCATAACCCAAAGGTCGGT
>ERZ837380.1679-NODE-1679-length-26606-cov-15.981658_pt1 | contig 26606 bp, 20 predicted proteins | sample MGYA00519685_ERZ837380 | MGnify/ENA primary metagenome ERZ837380 (study PRJEB31850, sample SAMEA3708817) | human gut metagenome | biome: human gut; feature: human-associated habitat; material: faeces | place: China | collected 2014 ...
CTTGCATGTCTTATGTGCGCCGCCAGCGTTTATCCTGAGCCAGGATCAAACTCTCATATTTATGGTATTTATATTTAATGTTTTTCAACATTTTATAAATCTAAATCTTTAAGTTTTAAAGCTCATTAAATTTGTTTTTTATGGTAGTACAAATTAACTACCGCTATTGGTCTTTTTTCAAAGGTTTATTGTTTACTTTTCAATGTGCTCTTGTTCTTTAGCTTTCGCTGTGGAACGTTTCATATTGTACCATCTTTATTTTGTTTTGTCAACAGTTTTTTTAATTTTTTTCAAATTATTTTTTTACTGTTTTTTTAGGCAAAATAATAAACTAGTAATTGTTGTTTTTTCTTAAATTGCTCTCTTGTTTTTACTAATTTACGTTCTAAAAATATTTATTATTTTCACTCGTTTCTCGGTACATTCTTATAATACCACAGACCATATTCTTTGTCAACACCTTTTTTAAATTTTTTTAATATTTTTGTCTATTTTTATTTTTAAATGTCTACAAGTATAATGTCGTCCCCTATGCAGTGTATCTTTTCCCACGGTATGACTATATCGTTTTTGTTTGAAAACATGCTTGCCAACTTGCTTTCACCAGGTACAATAATTGATGTTATCGACCCCGTGTTTAAGTCGGCACATACATCTTGCACATATCCCAGCCTTTTTCCAGTATTAATATTAACAACCTCTTTATGCTTAAAATCCAGTCCTTTTCCAGTCATAAAAATTTCCTCCTAGAATTATTATATGATTCTTTTCTAGGAAGATTACCAAAGTGTTAATTATATAATTTCTTTATATGTTCAATAGCATTCTTTTCTAATCGTGATACTTGTGCCTGTGAAATTCCAATTTCTTCTGCAACTTCCATCTGTGTTCGTCCTTCAAAGAACCTTTTGTTTATGATATTTCTCTCCTTTTCTTTTAATTTTTTCATTACCTCTAATAAAGTTATATCATCTGCCCAATTTTCATCGCTATTTTTCTTGTCTTTTATTTGGTCTTCTACATATATATTTTCTGTATCATCTCCATACACTGGTTCTTGCAGTGAAACCGGATCTTGTATTGCATCCAAGCAAAATGCAATCTCTTCTTTTTCTACTCCCAATTCTTTTGCAATTTCATCTATTGTAGGTTCCTTCTTGTTTTCCCTTAACGCTTTTTCTCTCACTGCAAGTACCTTATAAGCCAAGTCTCTTACCGATCTACTTACTCTTACCATATTATTATCTCTTAAATATCTTCTTATTTCTCCAGCAATCATCGGTACAGCGTAAGTACTAAATTGTACATTTAAATTCAAATCAAAATTATCCATTGCCTTTATTAATCCTATACATCCAATTTGAAACAAATCGTCTAAATTTTCTCCTCTTCCATAGAATCTCTTAATAACGCTCAACACTAATTTTAAATTCCCGTTTATAAACTCTTCTCTAGCTTCTTTATTTCCTTTCTTTATTTCATTTAATAATCTATTTTTTTCTTCATTTGATAGCACCGGTAATTTTGATGTGTTTACTCCACAGATTTCTACCTTGTTAATCAAACAAATAACCTCCTTTTGGAAATATTTTGTTTATATTATTTCCTAAAAGAGGTTTTCTATACTTTAACCTGTTTTACTAAGTATTTCTTTTCTCATTTTGCTTATTATTTTCTTTTCAAGTCTAGATATGTAACTCTGTGATATTCCCAACATATCGGCAACTTCTTTTTGTGTTTTTTCATTTCCTGTAATAAAGCCGAATCTTAATTCCATTATATTTTTCTCGCGTGAATTTAATTTTGCAATTGCTCCTTTCAAAAGCTTTTTATCCACTTCATCTTCCAGTCCTCTAGATATAGAATCATAATCTGTTCCAAGTATATCTGATAGCAATAATTCATTACCCTCTCCGTCTTGATTTAGTGGTTCGTCTATAGAAATTTCTCCTTTTAATTTATTCGTTCTTCTCAAATACATAAGTATTTCATTTTCTATGCATCTTGACGCATATGTTGCAAGCTTGATATTTTTACTCGTGTCATACGTGTTTATTGCCTTCATTAATCCAATTGTTCCAATTGAAATTAAATCCTCTATTCCGCGTCCCAGTATTTTCAAACTTTTTAGCAATATACACTACTAATCGCAAATTTCTTTCTACCAACAACTGCCTAGTCTCTAGGTCACCATTAGCCAATTTTTTTATTGCATCTTCCTCTTCTGTTGGTGATAGCGGAGGAGGCAAAGTCTGGCTTCCTCCTATGTAGAATATAGGTAATGTTTCAATATCATCTTTCTTTATGTACTTCGCATACAATATATTCGCATTATTTTTCAATATTTGTAGTAAATTCAATGTAATCACTTTCCTTTCCTAACATTTGGATTGATATAATTCTTTTTCTGTTTCTAGCAAATTCAATCCAATAAGTGCATTATATTTATTGTCCTTTGTTATTTTTTTATCGTATATTCCAGCTATTACATCTTTTCTTTCTACATCTATATCTTCTGTTTGAATTTTTATTTTATCAAGTCTAATTCCAACTAACATTCCATTTTCTTTTCCTATGGACATAAATGGCACCATTCGTATTTTTGATATATAGTTTTGAATGTCATAATTTACTTCAGCCTCATCTCCCTTCATTATTTTTTCTATATAATCCAAAATATTTTTTGGTATTATTTTATACATAATTTCCTTTTCTATAATTATTACCGGTATTTCGCTTACTGGGTCTTTTAACATATTTCCAGAATCCAGTAAGGCTTTTATATTGATTGTTTTATCCTCATAATATATTTGTATGTCAAAAATCGTATTTTTCGTATTAAGCTTATTTTTATTTATTTTAAAAGCTATTTGAGTAATTATAAAGCCTATTACTCCACCAATTATAGCAACCTTAATTGGATACATTCCTACAAACACTCCGTTTCGCATTTGAACGTTTTCTGGTCTAATGAAATATATTAATGCAAATGTACAGCCCCCAAATATAAATGATATTAAATAGAATATTAATAATTGTTTGAATAGTTGTTTTATGCTTTGTGGATTAAATGCTACATATACCATTACTATTGATAATATGGCCTTTGCAATTATTCCAGAATATATCGGAAGTATGTCTAAATATACAATGATGGCATATGCGCTTCCAATTACTCCAGACACTAACAATCGTATCTGTTGCCACTTATTTTTCACTTTTAATATAACGAGTGTAGCAAAAAGAATAATATAATTCATTAAAATATTTTCTACAAAAATAATATCAAGATATATTGTCACTTTCTCACCTTCTTATATTTAGCCGTATCGTATTTAGTATTATACCTTTTTTTAATTCAAAAGTTTGTCATATCTTGTGCACGAAAAAAGAAATAATCTACAAATTTAGATTATTTCTTTTTTAATTATATTCTATTCATCATGTATATTCAAAAAAGTAAAAATATTTTGTTTATTTCCCTTTATTTTTTCTTAAGAATGTAGGGATATCAAGGTCTCCGCTTGAGCTTGATGTATCTGATGATATTGTCGAAGTCTTTGGTGACCAGCTCTTGCTTGTTATTTCTCCAATTGAAGGAACTTTTTCATCTTCTTTTTCAAATCCTGTTGCAATAACAGTTATTACTATATCTTCATCTAGGCTTTCGTCTATAACAGCACCAAAGATGATATTGGCCTCTGGGTCTACGCTTCTTTGAATTAATTCAGCTGCTGTGTTTACTTCGTGTAATCCTAAATTGCTTCCACCTGTAATATTGATGATAACTCCTCTTGCACCTTCTATAGATGTTTCTAGTAGTGGACTTTGGATAGCTTGTTTTGCTGCATCTTCTGCTCTATTTTCTCCAGATGCTCTACCAATTCCCATGTGTGCCATACCTGTATTAAGCATTATTGTCTTTACGTCTGCAAAATCTAAGTTTACAAGTCCTGGTATAGCAATTAAATCAGATATACCTTGTACACCTTGTCTTAATACATCATCAGCCATTTTGAAAGCTTCTACTATTGATGTTTTTCTATCTATTACTTGTAATAATTTGTCGTTTGGAATTACTACTAAAGTATCTACTTTGCCTTTTAAACTTTCAATTCCTCTCTCTGCTTGAGTTAATCTTTTCTTTCCTTCAAATGTAAATGGTTTTGTAACAACACCTATTGTTAATATTCCCATTTCTTTTGCGCATGAAGCAACTATTGGGGCAGCCCCTGTTCCTGTTCCTCCACCCATTCCGGCTGTAACAAACACCATGTCTGCTCCTCTTAAGGCTTCTGTTATTTCAGCTTTGCTCTCTTCAGCAGCTTGAGCACCAATGTCAGGGTTTGCTCCTGCACCTAGTCCTCTTGTAATTTTTTCTCCAATTTGAATTTTTGATGAAGCTTTTGATAGAAGTAAAGCTTGTCTATCTGTGTTAACAGCTATAAATTCTACTCCTCTTATTCCTGAGTCCACCATTCTGTTTACTGCGTTTGTTCCAGCTCCTCCAACACCAATTACTTTTATGGTTGCTGTTCCGTCTGCCATTGTGTTCTCATCAACACTACTATCCATCATCATAAAGTTTTTCCTCCCTACTATTTTTATTGTTATTTATCTATATTCCGCGTCTTTTGTACCATTTTTATCTTACGAATAAAAAAATTCTTTTATTCTATCCATAATCTTTGTGAAAAAGCTTTCGTTTGAATTAGAATCTATACTGCTCGATACACTCTTTGCAAATGGTCTTGCTGCTATGTATCTAACTAAGGCAAATGCTGTTCTGTATTCTGGTCTTACTGTGCTTATTAATCTTCCTGTTGCAAATTTTACAGGGATATTTAATATTACTTTACCAGCCACATCACTCTTGCTTATATTTGTTATTCCTTGTCCTGTTAAAACAACATTATTAATTCGTGGTTTTATACCTTGATTTGTTATGTCTTTGTTTATTAATGTAAATATTTCTTCTATTCTTGCTTCAATTATTTCTATCAATTCAGAGCTTTTAATCACTTTATTTTTGGCATCTTCTACAGTATTTAGTACTATTTCGTTATCATTATCTATATATGATTTCATTGCCAATCCATACTGTCTTTTTAGCTTTTCTGCCTCTTCCTCAGAAATATTCAATACCATTTGCACATCTTTTGTGATGTTATCTCCCCCTAATGGTATTGTATTTGTGTATTCAAATGCAGAACCTTCGAATATACCTATTTCTGTATTTCCAGCGCCAATGTCAATTATCATAACATTATCATTTAACTCGTTTGTGTCTAATATTAAATTACGTTCTGCTAATGTTATTGGAATAATTCCATCTATATCTATGTCGGCTTTTTTACATATATTAGATAATTGTTTTATGTATTCTCTATCCCCCAATATAACCTGAGCATTTACTGTGAATGAAGAAACTAGGTTTCCAACTGGATCTTCAACCGCTCTTCCATCATCTAATATAAATTTATCTGTTACTATGTCAATTATGCTCTTTCCATCAGGTACATCTATGTCTTTAACCTGCAATAATGCTGATGATACATCTTTTACAGAAACTCCAGAAAATTTGTCTTTTATATTTTTTGTGATGCTATTTTGTACTATTGTTACATACTTTCCAGCTATTGTTAAATATGCCGAATTTATTTTTATTTCTGCTTCTCTTTCAGCATCCTGAATTGACTTTACTATTGCATTTGCTATTTCGTCTTCATCTATTATTTTTGTTTTTTTAATCCCTTTACACTTATGTTCCACTGTATAGACAAGCTCTACCTGGTTAAAATTGTTCACTTCTCCTACAACTAAGCTAATTTTTGAGGATCCTATATCTATACCTACTATTATATCTCCGATTGCCAAAATTAACTCCTCCAATTTACTGCTTTTTTATTGCTTCTAACTTTATTATATTTTGAAAAAAAAGTCAATAGTTTTGTTATATTTTTGTAATATTTTTGTAATAAAAATCTTATTATTTTTTATTCTGTTTTTTCTTCCTTTAAATTGTCTTTTTTGCTCTTTTTATCTTCTATTTTTTTCATAACTATATCAATATAATATCTACGAATTATAGCTAAATTTGTAAACATTCTTCCAACAAACACTATAATTGCAGCTAAATATATGTCTACATTTAATTTTTGCCCTAATATCGTAAGTAAAATTGCAAGAATTGCATTACCAAAAAATCCAGTTATGAAGATTGTAAGGTTAAAGTTCTTTTTTAGAGTTGCAACAATTCCTCCAAAAACAGAATCTAATGCTGCTATTATAGCAATAGCTAAATATCCCGAATATGTGTACGATACCATAGGTGCATACATTCCTATTAATGCTCCTATTAAACATCCTATAATTATTGCTATTAATATCATTTACTTGTAACCTCCTTCATATATTTAATATCCATATTTCCTGTATATTTTGTAATTTTTATATTTCTTTGTTTCTCTAATTTTACAGATTTTCCACTATTGTTATATTTGTCTACATATCCACTATTTTTTAGACATAATGTACTAACCAAATATGTTTGGTTCCCGATTGCTTTCACAACATAAGGCGAAACAATTCTCTGAGATGGTTTTATTATGATATATGAGTCTATGTCTACAATATCTGTCATTGGCATAATTCTTACGCCATTTATAGAAATAGCCTCTGCTCCTGCAAATCTTAATTCATTTACCAATGTTATTAAGTCATCTGCCGTAATACTACTTTCTTCTGTATCTGTTAATGTAACTACCACTCCTTCACCTGTAACATCTGTTGTTCCAAGTAATAATTGTGATTTTTTCAATTCTTCATCTAATAATTCAGACGCTTCTTCATTGCTTTCTATTTTAGTTTGATATTCACTTATTTTTGTATTTGTATCTTCTAATTTTTCATTTGCTTCTTCCCATTTACTCTTCCATGAAGAAATTTGCTCTCTTAATTCTTCATCTCTCATATTTTCTATATCTGTTTCATTTACTTGTTCAACTGTTTTAAACTGTATAAACGATATAGATACAAGAATAACACATACGAGTAATATGCTTATTGACATTGTTATATTGGCTTTGTCAAATTTTATTTTCAAGTTCTGTCACCTCTCTACTCTGTATATTTTATATATTTAGGGTTAAGCACACCCGTATATTTGCCTATTGTAATATTATTCGATGTTTTTACCGATGCTTGTATATATCTATTTAAATACTCTATAGTTCCTCCAGCCCTTGTTAAAGCAGAGTTCATGTATATTGAACTTCCTATTGCTTTTATAACGAATGGAGAACTAATTTTTTCGCCATTTATATTAATTATATTTCCTTCGCATGTTAATGATGTTGTAGAAACTACTCTTTGGTCATTTATAGATATTGCTTCTGCACCAGCATTTTTAAGCTCGTTTATTACGCCTAAAATGTCTGGCATATGCACAATTACCATGCTTGGATCTAATATGTTGCTATCTGCTGTAACAGTATTATTGTCTTTTAGTGTTACAATAACACCTTCTCCTGTAACATCTGTTAATCCAATTAATATATTATTTTTCTTTAATTTTGCTTCTTTCTCATCTGAACCATCTGTGTTTTCACTTGCTTGTTGTCTAACATCTTCTAGCTTTTTTTCTGATGATTGAAGCTCTGCATATGTTGTGTCATATCTTTCTTTCCACTTTAAAACTTGATTTCTTAAATCGTTACTAGTAAATGTTTGTGATACAACTTTGTTTGCATTATTTGTTGTCCTTATTTGAATTACTACAAACATCGTAAGTATTAAACATACTATTCCCAAAGTAATTGCTATTTGTTTTTTATTCAATCTAAATCTCTCCTTTTAAACGCTCTCTCTAAAGTATGCATCATCCGTATTCAAGTTCATATTTATAAAGATTTCGCCTGGATTTTCTTTTTCTTTTTCAAGTATTCCAACTAAGAAAAGCATTCTGGTTTCTAGGTTGCTACAATCTCCTAAATATGCTGTTTTTCTCTCTGTTTCTAAAAATAAAGTATAATTATTTTCATTGCTTATATCTATTTTTGTAATTAAACTTGCAATTCCATTCGTCTGTGCAGAATTCATAATTTTTATTACAGTTCCTAGTTTTATTAAGTCTTCTTCATTAAGTCTATTTCCAGCTTTATAATCTTCCTTTGAAGTTGATATTCCAATAAGTATTGGAAGCTCCTTTTTTATGCTTGATATTTCTAGCATATAACCTTGATTGTTAACATATACAAAGCCATTACCATACTCCAGCATATAACTTGCTTCTCTTTCTTCTACTTCAATATGTATTGTATCTGGAATTTTCTTGCTTACTTTTACTGTATTTATGTATGCATTTTCTTTAATGTTATTTTCAACCTTTTTATTTATTACTTTAAACAAATTTTCATATATCTCAATGCCAGATAAACTTTTAATTTCTTCTTTTGATATTTGCTTGTTTCCTACTACTTCTATTGTTTGAATGTTGAAAACAGGAGACAAAAGCAATGCAATAATTGCAGATATAATCAATATTGTTAGCAATATTATTTTTATTACTTTATTTCTTCTTTTTCTTTTTATAATTCTCTGTGGGTCATTTTCATCTATTTGCTTTTTTATTTTTTTATTGTTTTTATGATTATACTCTTCATCTTGCTGTATATAATATTTGTCGTCTTGTATTTTACTTTTTTTGTTAATTTGCCCCACATTATATTTTTCTCTGTTTTCTTCATTCTTCCTTCTTTTTTGAAACTTTTTATTAACTTTTTTTGTGTTTTTTTGATTATTTGTCTGTTTTTTCTCTGGATATCTTGTAACTCCAATTATTATTTCATCTTCATATCTTTTCTTTTCTGGAACTTGTCCATGTTTTCCATTTGCTTCTTTTTTTGCTTCTTTAGAGGCAGATTTTTTCACTGCCTTTTTACGCTTCGCCTTCAATTTTTTTTCTTCTTTAGACTCATAGTCAAAATCATATAGTTTACTTTCGTCCTTTTTCTGTTTTGTTTTCATTTATTCACCTTCTTCTATTTGTATATTCGCTCCTAATTTATTCAATTTTTTATCAAAATTTTCATATCCTCTTAAAATATATTCTATATTGTTTACCCTTGTTATGCCTTTTGCCTGCAATCCAGCCAATACCAAAGATGCTCCACCTCTTAAATCTGTACTGTTTATACTTGTGCCTGCTAATCTTTTTACTCCTGTTATTATTGCAACATTGCCCTCTTGTTGGTTTTTAGCACCCATTCGTTTTAATTCTGTCAAATATTTAAATCTATTTTCAAATATTGTTTCAGTTATAATCGAAGTGCCTTTTGCAACAGCTAATATTGCTCCAAATATCGATTGCATATCTGTTGGAAATCCCGGATAAGGCATGGTTTTTATTTCGACAGCTTTCAATCTTTTTGAATTTTCTATTAAAACCGCATTCTTCTCAACTGTCAACTTACAGCCAGCTTCCTCTAATTTTGATATTATTGGAACAATCTGCTCTGGTATAACATTTAAAATCTTTACTTTTCCCTTTGTTATTGCACCTGCACATAAAAAGGTTCCAGCTTCTATTCTATCTGGCATAACTCTGTATTTCACAGATTTTAATTCTTTTACTCCATTAATTTCTATAACATTCGTTCCTTCACCAGAAATATTTGCACCCATCTTTTTTAACATCTTTATCATATCTACTATTTCTGGTTCACGTGCAGCATTTGTTATAGTAGTTTTTCCTTCTGCTAGAACAGTTGCAAGAATTATATTTTCAGTTGCTCCAACACTTGGAAAATCTAGGTCTATATTTGCCCCTTTTATTTTATCACAACTGCACCTAATAAATCCATACTCTTCGTCAATATTTATGCCTAATTTTTTAAAAGCCTTTAAATGTAAATCAATAGGTCTGGCCCCAATATCACAACCTCCTGGGTATGAAAAACTTGCATCCTTAAATCTTCCAATCAAAGCCCCTGCAAGAATTACAGTTGACCTCATTTCTCTCATAAGATAATCCGGAATATCATTTTTTTGTATGTATTTCGTATCTATTTCAATTTTACCGTTAGTCTTTTTTACTTTACAGCCCAAATATTTCAGAATTTTTAAAGTAACTTGTGTGTCATGAATGTTGGGAACATTATAAAGAGTTGTCTTTTTTCCGCTAAGAATACTAGCCGCAATTATTGGCAACGAGGCATTTTTCGAACCAGAAATTACTACCTCTCCCTCTAATCTTTTTCCTCCTTCTATTATAAAACTTGCCATATGTTTTCACATTCCTTCCTGGCACAAATTTGGTTGAAAAAAATTGTAATTTTTTTCAACATTTTTACCTATGTACCTTTCTTTTTTTGATATATATTATGTGTACATAAAGAAAAATGTGAAAATTAAAAGGACCTTTTACAGTCCCTAATTTGTTATTTATTCAAACATTCTTTTATTTTTTTCATGTTTTCTATTGCAGCAATGTATCCTTGATTATAGCAATAATCAATTTTTTTAATATTAAATACACTTGCTTCTGATAAATCTAGTGTCATTGCAAAATCACTACTTTGTACTTCCGAATCAGTTCTCTGCTCAAATAATAAATCAACTGACTTTAAAGCAACTTCTATTACATTTTTAGGGTCAACATCGCTTTTAGAGCTAAAACGAATTGATAAAACCTTGTCTGCCCCAAGTTTTCTAACTTCTTGTGCTGGAAGATTGTCTATAATTCCGCCATCTACAAATTTATGCTCTTTAAATATTGTAGGAGCAAACATTCCAGGATAACTACAACTTGCGCGTACTGCTTTTCCTATTGTTATATCTCTTATGTATGTATTTTCATCAAAGTTTTCATCAAATTCGTGGTTTGTAAATACGTATTTTCTGCTGTTTTTGATATCAACTGTTGGCATAACTATTGGCATTTTTATATCATCTACTTTTTTGAAACCTTTTAACTCTGCACATTCATTTATTGCTATTTCAATGTTCTCTCCAGATAATACTCCATATCCCATAAAATTTTTTGTAGTTTTAACATTTGTCCAATAATACTTCGGGTCTGCTTTCATTATTGTTTTTGAAAAATATTTAAATAATTTAAGCATTTCTTCAGTTGTGTATCCCATGGCAAACAATGAAGCTACAATGCTTCCAATGCTGGTTCCTCCTACATAATCTACTTCTATTCCGTTTTCTTGTAAGGCCTTAATTACACCAATATGACTGGCACCTTTAACGCCTCCTCCTGCTAAAGCTAAACCAACTTTCATATTCTCCTCCTTTTTCGCCCAAAAAAGGGCGTCCCTAATGGGCGAATTAATATTTTACGACTAATCTGTTAAATTTTGAATGTATGTATTTTTCTAGTTTTCCCATGAACTCATCTGATTGTATTTCTTTTTTTGCTACCATATCTAATCCTTTTTCCCAGCTTGCTGTAAGCTTTGGATTAAGCATGTCTGGCATTGAGTTGTTTACTATATCATATATTATTTCACCTTTTTGTGTTGGTGTTATTATCTGTGTTTTGTCATTTATTTGTATGTATTGAATTCTTTCTAATTTTTTCATTATTTCTGCTCTTGTAGCACTAGTTCCAATTCCAGCGCCCTTTATCTGTTCTCTTAATTCTTCGTCTTCTATAAGTTTGCCGGCATTTTCCATTGCTAAAATCATCGAACCAGAATTGTATCTTGTTGGCGGATTTGTCTGTGCTTCTTTTGTTTCGTAGTTTATAACATCTACTTCTTTACCTTTTTTTAGCTCTGCCAAAATTGCTAAGCTATCCACTTCATCATCTGCATTTTCTTGTGTTTTATCCACATTTTGTGTACTTTCTGTGGATTTTCCTTTTAGTACTTCCAAATATCCGGGGTTTAAACATACCTTTCCACTGCAACTAAATTCTTCTTTATTCTGACCGTTTTCTACTTCTATTGTTGCAGAAACCTTGTTGTATTCTGCTGGCGGATAGAATATTGCTAAGAATCTTTTTACTATTAATCTGTACACATTTTTTTGCAAGTCTGGTAGTTTATCGTAGTTTTCAAATCCTTGCCCGGTTGGAATTAGTGCATAGTGGTCTGTTATTTTGCTATCATTTACATATTTTGTTTTTAATAAGTCTGTTGAATATTTTTCTTGCGACATTTTCTTCAAATATTGCTGAATTTCTTCATCTTTAAATCCTTTAGCAATTCCATTTAAATTTTTTGTAATTACCTTTGCAACGGCCGTAGATATAACTCTTGCGTCTGTTCTTGGGTATGTAACAAGTTTTTTTTCATATAAATTTTGTATTATTTCTAGAGTCTCGTCAGGTTTTATTTTAAATCTTTTTGTACATTCATTTTGTATTTCTGCTAGGTTAAATAATAGTGGTGCATTTTCTTTTTGCTTTGATTTTTTTATTTCTTTAACCGTTGCTTTTTTATCTTTTAATTCCATTATAAAAGCTTTGGCATCTTGTTCTTTCTTAAATCCAGTATCATTATATAATTTTACTGAATCTTTTTTCGATGAATTATCTGTTATTTTCCATTCTGCCTTAAAATATTTATTTTCTTCTTTGTTACCAAATTCTCCTACTATTTTATAATATGGAACTTTAACGAAATTTCTAATCTCTCTTTCTCTAGAAACTACCATTCCAAGCACACAAGTCATAACTCTACCAACCGAAATCGAAATCTTGTCTTGATCTAATTCTTTTGCAGCTCTTCTTCCATATATAATTGTTAAAAGTCTCGAAAAATTTATTCCTATTAAATAATCCTCTTTTGCTCTTAAATATGCACTATCTGCTAAGCTATCATATTCATCAAGCTCTTTTGCTTCTCTTATTCCTCTCTTAATTTCTTCTTCTGTTTGTGAATCTATCCATACTCTTTTTCTATCTTTATTTTTAACACCTATCATCTGCTCGACCAATCTATATATATACTCTCCTTCACGTCCAGAGTCGGTCGCAACATAGATTGTAGATACATCTTCTCTTGTAAGTAGTGATTGAATCGTATTAAACTGTTTCTGTACACTTGGAATTACCTCGTATTTATACTCTTCTGGAATAAAAGGAAGCGTGTCCAATCTCCAGAATTTTAGCTTTTCATCATATTTTTCCGGATATGACATCGTTACCAAATGACCAACACACCATGTTATTATCCAATTATCTGCTTCCAAATAGCCGTCTTTTCTAGAAGTATTTATATTTAATACCTTCGCAAATTCCATTGCAACAGAAGGCTTTTCGGTTATTAATATATTTTTTGCCATATTAAAATTGCTCTTTTCTATAGTTTTTTAAAATTTTACAATATCCATTTCAGAAGTAAATTTATTATTTCCATATGGAAATAACACATACAAACTTCCATCTTCTCCAAAGAAGAATGTCTCTATGTTTTCTATATTGTAAATATCACTGTTTATATCTCTACTATAAGTCTCATATCCTGTAAGTTGTATCTTATTTGCATCTTTTATTGCATTTGTTATAACTGTTTTTACTTTAGAATTTAATGCATCTTGCGTAATATTTTTCTTGTTCAAAGCATCATAAATGCTTACTTTCTTTTCAGTTTTTAAATTATAATTATAAGTTTCAACAATAGTTCTTTGTGCATTAGAGCCTTCTTTTAAAGTTGACTTAATTATAACAGATAAAATATCACCATTAATATATCCAGTATATGAAATGCTATAAATTGTATAAGCCTTAGCATTGTCTATAACACCTGCTGTCTTGTTTGCAAAGAGTTCTTGAGTAATACTATTAAACTCTGCTGCCACTTTGTTATCTATATTGATTACTGGAATATTTATATCTAATTCATACTTATTATCCTCTCTTGCTTCACTACTGTATGCAGTATATACAATGTTTTTTCCACTTTCTAATTTTTTTATGTTGCTTGTATCATAATCATTTAGTTCAACAACATTGTTAAACATTTGATCAAATTCTTTTTTTAACGTTTCTTGTGATTCTTCTGTTTTTACGTTGTTTGTTGTGTTACGGTTGCTACTTGGTTGTTTGCCACTTTGCAAATAAATAGCTAAAACTACTGCTATAACACACATTACAACAATTGCTATGTACATTAACTTTCTTGAATTCATGTTTCTCCTTTCAAACGTTGTAATTCTATAAAAATTATACTTTAAATTAGGGAGAAAATCAAGGCTGATAGGCATATTAAATTTTAGTTCTTTTAATAGAAAAAAACATAAAAATAGTCATTAAGCATTTAACTTTAATACTTTTATGACTATTTTGCTTTTTTATAAGTTCTCTATCTCTGCTTCACTTAATCCTGTTATTTGGCTTATGTCTTTTATCTCCATTTTGCCTTTTAATTTTTTTGCAACTAATGCAATTCCCTGTCGTAATCCTTGTTGAATTCCCTGCTCAAGTCCAGCTTTTCTTTCCTTTCTTATTTCTCTATTAATTATTCTTGATGCATTTGTCATAATCTCTTCACTCCCTTCTATATTTCTTATTTTTTCTATAAACTCATGCATTATGTTTTTATCTTCTGTTTCGCTCAATTCATATGTTATCAATTTTTCTAATTGTAAGTTATCAAAAGCCTTTTTTGCTTTTTGCATATTTATTATATCTTCTATATTTTTATTTAATTCTTCTTTATTTTTAGACTTTTCTATTAACATCGCTTTAGTTATTATTAAATTATCTGCTAATAATTGTTCTTTACTAAATTTATTTACATCTATCAAGGTATATTCCAACCAGTTTTCTGCATATCCTTCTACTTTTTCTTCTATATCATTTATTAATAGCCTCTTCCATTTTCTTTTACCAGTGTACAATACTACCGGGATTACCATTGGAATTCTATAACTTTTTTCTTTTAGTCTTTTTTTATCTATTGCAGACTCTATTATTGCATATTTGTAACGCATTATTCTATATGACATTTTATAATCCACACTTGATTGGTGTTCTATTAATATAAATACATTCTTATTTTTTATTTTATACACAACATCTGCTTCTACATTACTAAATTCTGACGTTCTAAATTCTTTTTCATATTTTTCTATATCATCTTCTACTAAATTTAAATGTAAAAAACTATTTATAAAATCAACAGTACTCTTTTTGTCAGATAACATTTCTTTAAACATTTTATCATGTTTCTGATTTATATAATATTTTTCTGTTTCTTCTCTTATAATGTTTTCATTTTTTCCCTTAAATTCTTTTGACTTTTGCTCTTCTTCTCTTAGAATTTCTTCACATTTCTTTAGCATTTTATCTATCTTTTCTTTATTCTTTAAATAAAATGCCCCTGTGTAGCACATAATATCTTTTCCATCTACTGTCTTTAAGCCAGATGGAACATACATTTTTTCTTCTTTCAATTATCTTCCTCCTAATTATACAATTATTTTACTTATTGGTCAATATTTTAAAGTAATATTACTTATTGGTATTGTTTAAGAATTAATTTTTTTCGCTATAGCGAAATTTGAAATAATTTTTTAATGAAAACTTTTTGAAACAATTTATTTTCGAAATTTAATAAAATTATATTATGCTTTAAAATAAAAAGCAAGTAGAATCGTTCGACAAATTTCTAGCAATTTACTTCATCCTCTCCTATTAGTTCAGCAAATTTTTATTTAACAGATAATATGCAATCTTAGACCTAGTGCTTTAAAGTACAATTAATTTTTCTTTTTTCTGTATACATAAGTAAATTATGGAAATACTAGGAAAAAGGAAGGAATTTAGTATGAATAAAAAAATTATTATTGCTTTAATACTTATTATAATTGCAAGTGTTGTAACTACTTTTGCTATTATAATTTATAATTTAAAATCCGTTCAAAATATTGGTTCTGCAAATGAAACTATTGAAAATTTTCAAACTACATCTCCATATACAACCGTTCCAACAAGCTATGATGAAGTGAAACTTTCTCCTAATGCGATTTTAACTTTTCTTAAACATTATGATGGATGTGGACACACTATAAAAGAAAAAGAAAATATAAGTACAGAGATGGCTAATATTACAAGAAACGAATTTTCCAAGCTTTATAGTGATTGGAAAATTAAAAATTTTTCAAATACTGATGTAGAGTTATATAAAGATTTTTCTGGAAATTGTGGTGAACATTTCGTTGTAAAGTCAAGCTCAGATGGATTTGTTGAAATTTATAGAATAAAAGATGACGGAACCTATGAATTACATGAAACTACTGAAATTGCGATAAAATATCTGTCCAATGATGATAGAAAAGAACTGGAAAATGGTGTAATTCTTTATGGAAAAGAAAATTTAAATTCGTATATAGAAAATTTTGAATAGAAAAATCGTGTTATTTAAAACACGATTTTTACTATTATTTTTCTATAACTTTCTTATCTACAGTGCTCAATTCTTCTTTGTTTACATATCCTTTTTGATAGAATTCTTTGAAATACATTATTAAAGCAAATATTGTTAACGCAAGTGCTACATAGTATATGTAGATGTCTATGTGGAATGCTAAATTAAAGTTATTTGTAATTAATGAAGCTACTATTGCGACATAAAACATTACTGTTGCAAGCTTTCCATACCATCTGCTTGATACTACAAGTTTTTTCCCATATAAGAAAGATGCCCCTGCTATCATTATTGTTTCTTTAATAAATACCACTATTAATATCCAATCTGGGATTATTCCTGCAAATAGCAATGCTATAAGTGTTGAAATTTGTGTTGCCTTATCTGCTAGTGGGTCTATCAATTTTCCAAAGTTAGTTATTAAATTAAATTTTCTTGCTATAAAACCATCTAGTATATCGGTAATTCCGGAAAGTGTTAAGAATACGAATGCTGCTACATACTGATTATTTACTATTGATCCGAATATAAATGGTATTAATACAAATCTACACATTGTTAGAATATTTGGTACATGTTTAAACACCTTTTTTACCTCCGCCTTCTTATTTTTAGATTATTGTATGTTGAATACTAATTTGTCTTGCTCCTTATCATATTCAACCAATACTTTTTTACCATTTGTTAGTTCAGATTTTAATATCATATCAGATAGTTCGTCTTCAACGTATCTTTGTATTGCACGTCTTAAAGGTCTTGCACCATATTTTAAATCTGTTCCTTTTGTTAATACATATTTTTTAGCCTCATCTGTAAGTATTAATCCTATGTTTCTGTCATTTAACACTTTTTGAGTATCAGATACCATCAAATCTACTATTTGTAAAAGTTGCTCGTTTGTTAATGAATCGAAGGCTACAATTTCATCTACTCTATTCAAAAATTCTGGTCTGAATAAGTCTTTTAATGCACCAAGCATTCTGTTTTTTGAAGCTTCTGATGTTCCACCAAATCCAATTGAATTTGTATTTAAGTTTGAACCTGCATTTGATGTCATTATTATTATTGTATTTTCAAAACTTACTGTGTTTCCTTGTGCGTCAGTCAATCTGCCATCATCTAGCACTTGCAATAATATATTAAATACATCATTATGCGCCTTTTCAATTTCGTCTAACAATATTATTGAATAAGGATTTCTTTTTACTCTTTCAGTTAATTGTCCTGCGTCATCATATCCCACATATCCTGGAGGTGCACCAATCAATTTCGCTGTTGAGTTGCTTTCCATGTATTCAGACATATCGAAACGAATTATAGATTTTTCACTTCCAAACATCTCATATGCTAATGCTTTTGCAAGTTCAGTTTTTCCAACACCAGTTGGTCCAACAAATATGAATGATGGTGGTCTTTTTGTGCTCTTTAAGCCTACTCTATTTCTTCTTATTGCTCTTGAAACTGCTTCAACAGCCTCGTTTTGTCCTATTATTCTCTTATGCAGATTATCTTCTAGATTCAACAATTTCTTTATTTCTTCTTCTGTAATTTTGTTTACTGGAATCTTCGTCCAGCTTTCTATTACATTTGCAATGTCTTGTGTTGTTAAATCTTTAGGTTGCATTCTCTTTTTCAAATTATCAATTTGCTCTAGTAATGAGCACTCTTGTGTTTTAAGCTCTGCTGCCTTTTGATAATCTTCTGTAGAATCAGCTTGTGCAGCTTCTTCCTTTTTAGCTTGAACCTCTTTTAATTGATTATTCAACACTTCTAAGTCATATAAATCTTTATCATTTAAATTTATCTTTGAGCACGCTTCATCTAATATATCGATTGCCTTGTCTGGTAAAAATCTATCATGAATATATTTTTCAGACATATTTACAATCTGTCTAATTATATCATTCGAAATTTTTACGTGATGATAATCTTCATAATATTGTTTAATTCCTTGCAATATTGAAATTGCATCTTCAACAGATGGCTCTTCTACGATTATTGGTTGGAATCTTCTCTCCAAAGCAGTATCTTTTTCAATATATTTTCTATACTCTTTTAAGGTGGTTGTTCCAATCATTTGTATCTCGCCATTTGCAAGTGATGGTTTCAAAATATTTGCTGCATTCATCGAATGTTCTGCATCTCCAGCTCCTATAATGTTATGAATCTCATCAATTACTAAAATAATATTTCCATCATTTCTACATTCATCTATTATAGCCTTCATTCTAGCCTCAAATTGGCCTCTAAACTGTGTTCCAGCAATTACAGCTGTCATGTCTAATAGATAAACTTCTTTGTTTAAAAGTTTAGCAGGTACACTTCCGCTTGCAATTCTAAGAGCTAAGCCTTGAGCAATTGCTGTTTTTCCAACACCCGGCTCACCAATCAAACATGGGTTATTTTTAGAACGTCTATTTAAAATTTGTATCATTCTTTCAATTTCTTTATCTCTTCCAATAACTCTATCAATTTGATTATTCTTAGCCTTAACTGTTAGATTGGTTCCATAAGTGTCTAATGCTTTTCTCTTTTTATTTGGTTTAGTTTTCTCTTTAACCTTTTGAGTTCCACCAGACGAATAATTTGATGACTCATCTCCATTTTGCTTTATTCCAAACAATCCAGAAAAAATCGAGCCAAGAGGAACTCCTTGAGCACCCTCTATTTCACTTTCTCCATTAATCATTTCTGAAAGTTCATCTTCATCTATATCAGCCATGTTGTCTGATAAATTCTTAAACATTGTATCTAATTTATTAGATAAATCTTGTATATCTTTATCCGATAGATTAGCTTGTTTTGCCATTGTATCTATTGGATTTATTCCCTTCTTTTTAGCACATTCATAACATAAACCTTCAACTTCAGCTTTTCCATCCGCGCCTTGTTTATTTATAAATATTACTGCTGTGTTTTTCTTACACATTGAACATAACATATATTAAAACTCCTATCTTCAATTTACTATTCAACAAATATATAATACTATAAAATAGTCAAATAGTCAATAAATTGGAATTTGTTCACAAACAATTCAATTTCTCCATTTTCATCTGTTCTTAATATTTTACATTTTATTTTGTTAAGTCTTTCTATTGTTCCATCAGATGGATGTCCAAAACTATTGTCTTTTCCAACTCCAATTAGTGCAATCTCTGGCATTACAGCTTTAATAAAATCTTCTGTTGATGAACTTTTAGAGCCGGTGATGTGCTACCTTCAAAATATTTGCATTTAATATTTTTGCATTATTTTTATATTTGGTTAATATTGCATTTTCTGCAATTTCTTCTATATCTCCAGTCAGCATCATCGAAAAATTCCTATATTCCAATTTACAAACAAGTGAATTATTGTTTAAAACATTTTCATTAATCTTATTTTTTGAGTCTGCCCATAAAACTTTTAGCTTTATATCTTTTTCTATATTTATCACATCTCCAGCTTCTACAACAATAACTTTAATTTTCTTTTCTTGTGCTAATTTAATAAATTTTTTATAATTATTAGAGTTTTCAAATTGTCTTGCAATTATTGCTTTTTTCACTTTCAACTCTTGCATAACAGTCAATATTCCACCAACATGGTCTTCATCAAAATGTGATATAATTACATAATCCAATGTTTTTATTCTTCTATCTAGCAAATATGGTACTAAAATCTTTTCGCCTATATCATAATCTGGATCCTTACTTCCACCGCCATCAATTAAAATATTTTTTCCTCCTACAGTTTTTACAAGCATGCTGTCTCCTTGTCCTACGTCTATAAAATAGATTTTTAGTTTTCCATCAATATTTATAAAAGTGCAAACCTGCATAGCAATAAATATTATTAATGTAATCATAGTTAAAATTTTAGTAATCTTCTTTTTGTTATATATTATTGTGGCAATTATTGCATAAGTTAAAAACACTACTATGAACCACGGAGTTTTTACAGTATAATTTCCAAATGGAATTTTAGAAATTAATTCTATTATCTTTATTAGAATTTTTAAAATAATTTGCAATGGAAATGCTATTAATTTTGACACAGGAAAACAAACTGTTGAAATAATTACTGTGAACATGCCTAATATTATGCATATTCCAAGCAATGGACCAGCTAACAAATTTGATATTATTGAGTTTATTGGAATTGTATTAAATTCATAGATCGTAATTGGAAGAATTAAAATGTTTGCACTCAAAGTAAGCATCGCACTCTCATATAAGTACTGTTTCACTTTATTATCAAACTGTTTTTGTGTGAATTTAGAATAAAAAATTATTATGCTTAAAGTTGCAAGATATGACAGCTGTAATCCAACATCAAAAATTGCAAATGGATTATTTAATAATGTTAATAACAAAGTAATTGAAATTGTTGTATATGTATCTTGTTTTCTGTAAATTAAAGTTGCAAATATTGCTATAATAGTTGATATTCCAGCTCTTACAACCGATGGGCTCATATTAACAATAACCATAAAAATTAAGATAAATATTATAGATAAAATTTTTCTTCTTCGTATTCCAAATGTCTTTTTGCTTAAAACAGTATTTATTCCTAACACTAGATAAGATAAATGAGCTCCAGATACTGCTAGCATGTGCGATAAATTACATTTTCTAAAATCATCTTTTATATCACTTTCTATATCAGACGTGTCTCCTAATAAAATTCCCTGTTCAAGTTCTGCTTCTTGTTTTGGTAACAGCTTTTTCAAATTCTGTTTAAAAAATAACGATAATTTATTTATTATTGTAAATATTGGATTGATATTTTTCGTTTTAATCAGCTTTACTTCTCCGTCTACTATTAATGAACCACATATTTTCTTTGTTTTTAAATATTTCATATAATCATAGCCTTTATAATTTCTGCTCTCTGTCGGCTTTTTATATGTTCCTATAACAGATATTTTATTGCCATATTCCAATTTTGAAACATCTTCCTTTTTATTCATATATACTGTTAATTTTAATTTATTTTCTAGCTTAATATTAGTAGAATACTTATAATCAGTCTCCTTTATTTGACTGCATACTATTCCAGTTATTGCAATGTTTTCATCGTCTAATTTATACATTTTATTGTATTTATTATTTAAATTATTTATCTGTAGGCATGACAATAAGCATGGTACAATACATATTGCAATAATTATGATTTTTTTCTTTTTTATTATTTTCCAAAATGCACTTCCAGTAATTCCTGCAAGCAAAATAAAGAGTATACTTTGCTTAAAGTACACCCCTATAATTATTCCTAATATGTATGATATAGTAACAATTAAAAGTGGTCTTTTCACTAACATTCTCCTTTTAAATTGCCCTATATTATTTATAAAACTCTATATTAATTTTTTTATCGTTTTGTCATATTTTTAGAATACAAACTTTATATTAATCTTCTAGCTGTAGCATATCTCGTGTTATAGCTTCCTGTTAATAAGTTTGATATTTTTACGCAATATCCACTTCCAGAAGACGCATGTATAAATTCGCCATTTCCAATATATATTCCACAATGTCCTATGCCATCCATTGTTTCATAATCTAAGAAGAAAACCAAGTCCCCAGCTTGTAAATCTTCTTTTGCAACATATGTCCCAACTTTATATTGCGCTATTGCAGAATGGCTTAATGTATATCCAAATTTCTTGTATACATACATTGTAAATCCAGAACAGTCAAAAGATTTATCCCCCGAACCTCCATAAACATATGGACATCCTAAATATTGTTTTGCATATTCTACAATCTCTTGTCCCTTTGAAGTTTCTTCTGTTGTAGTTTCAGTAGTTACACTTGAAACAGTTGTAGCGCTTTCTCTATTAGCGCTACTTCTATTTGTTTCTTCTGTTTTTTTATCTGACAATAGTTCTTTATAAATATATCCACTGTAATCTTTATATGTAACTTTGTACCAATCTCCTGATTCTCCAACAACTGTAACATCAGTGTTTCTAATTAAAGTCGTTACTATTTCGGCACTTGTTGAAGCTTCTTTTCTAACATATACTGACGAAGCATTAATGTATTTGGTTGTTTTAGTATAATTTGTATCTGATGAAGTTGTATCTTCATTATTATCCGTATTAGTTTTGGTATCAGTTGGTTCTTCACCCTTGTCATCATTATTGCTAGTATCTGTGGTGTTATTATCTGTACTTGAGCCAGTATTTTTATCTTCTGAACTCTTAACTTGTCCCACACTTGAATCTTTTACTATCCAGCCAGCAATTTCGCTTGTTTCTATAAATATCCAGTTATTTGCTGTTGTAATAACAGTAACTTCATCACCAGCTTTTGCCGTTCCAAGATTATTCGCATTTATTAATGGTAATATTTTTATCGTAACATCTTTTTCAAGTTTTAAAGTAGAATTTGGTGTTACAGTGTTTGATGTGGTTTGACTTGAAGTCGTTTCATTGTTTTTATTTTCTGTTGAATTTGCACCAGAATTATTTTTGTTATTATCGGTTGGTGTCGTATTGTTTGTTTCTGTTGACGTTTTATCAACTTTTACATAGTCTTTACTAACATAGCCTTCATTTTCTCCAACCTTAACTTTATACCAATTTCCTTCTTCTGATATGATTTCTAATTCATCGTCCATGTTAAGTAGCTTTACCACTGACGAATCAGTTGAAGCCTTGCTTCTTAAATTCAAAGTTTCTGTTGTTACTTTTCCTGTAGCTGCTTGTACCTTAGTTGTGAATACTATCATTGATATTGCTATTATTATGCTTGATATTGTTGTTTTTTTCATATTTATTAGCTTTCCTTTCGTAAGTTATAAATCTGATTAGTTCATCCTCTGTTTCTTTAGTATTTACGCTTAAAGTATATACTTAAATCGGTCAAAAGTCAATTTAATTTGGCAATTTTTCATATATATGTTGGTGAATGTTCTTTAATGATAATCCGTTTGTAATAAAATAAAAAACACCCACAGTAAAAAAGATAATAATTTTCTTTTTATTCTGTAGGTATCTATTTAATAAGCTATATATTATTCATAGATTATTCAATTATATCAGAAACAACTCCTGATCCAACTGTTCTTCCACCTTCACGAATAGCGAAGTTTAATCCGTTTTCGATAGCGATTGGAGTAATAAGTTCGATTGTCATGTTTACGTGATCTCCTGGCATAACCATTTCTGTTCCAGCTTCTAGTTCGATAACACCTGTAACGTCTGTTGTTCTAAAGTAGAATTGTGGTCTGTATCCATTGAAGAATGCAGTATGACGTCCACCTTCGTCTTTAGTTAAAACGTATACTTGTGCTTTGAATTTTGTATGTGGATGTATAGATCCTGGTTTTGCAAGAACTTGTCCTCTTTCAACATCTGTTCTTTGAACACCTCTTAATAATGCTCCGATGTTGTCTCCAGCTTCAGCTTGGTCAAGTGTTTTCTTGAACATTTCAACACCTGTAACGATAGTTTTTGTAGAAGGTTTAATTCCAACGATTTCAACTTCGTCTTGAATCTTAACTTGTCCTCTTTCAACTCTACCAGTAACAACTGTTCCACGACCTGTTATTGTCATAACATCTTCGATAGGCATTAAGAATGGCTTATCTACTGGTCTTGCTGGTGTTGGGATATAAGTATCAACTGCGTCCATTAATTCTTTAATGCATTGATATTCTGGTGCATTTGGATCTGTTGATGTACTTTCTAGTACTTTTAATGAAGATCCTTTTATAACTGGAATTTCATCTCCTGGGAAACCATATTCTGATAATAGGTCTCTAACTTCCATTTCAACTAATTCTAATAATTCTGGATCATCAACCATATCACATTTGTTTAGGTAAACAACGATGTATTTAACACCAACTTGTCTAGCTAGTAATATATGCTCTCTTGTTTGAGGCATTGGTCCATCAGCTGCAGAAACAACTAATATAGCACCATCCATTTGAGCAGCACCAGTGATCATGTTCTTTACGTAGTCTGCGTGTCCTGGGCAGTCAACGTGAGCATAGTGTCTGTTTGCTGTTTCATATTCAACGTGAGCAGTATTAATTGTAATACCTCTTGCTCTTTCTTCTGGAGCACCATCGATTTGATCGTATGCTTCGTATTTAGCTTGTCCTAATAAGCTTAAGTATTTTGTAATAGCTGCTGTTGTAGTAGTTTTACCGTGGTCAACGTGACCAATTGTACCAATGTTTACGTGTGGCTTTGTTCTTACAAATTTTTCCTTTGCCATTTAATTTTCCTCCTTTTTAGTTAGTCTTGAGTCTTGCTCATGACTATTTATATTTAAAATTAATATCTTATTTCACACCTGCATTTTACTATATTTTCAAGTAAAATGCAAGTGTTATTTTTGTTTTCCAATATATACATATTTGTATATTATTCTGCTTTCTTAGATCTAGAAGCAACTATTTGCTCTAATACAGACTTTGGAACTTCTTCGTAATGGCTTGGTTCCATTGAATATGTTCCTCTACCTTGTGTCTTAGAACGTAAGTCTGTTGCATAACCAAACATTTCTGAAAGTGGAATAAATCCTCTTATTATTTGGTTACCGTTTCTAGCTTCCATTCCTTCCATTCTACCACGTCTAGAGTTAATGTCTCCAATAACATCTCCCATGTATTCTTCAGGAACAGTTACTTCAACCTTCATTATAGGCTCTAATATAACAGATTTTGCTTGCTTACATCCTTCTTTGAAAGCCATAGATGCAGCAATCTTGAATGCCATTTCAGATGAGTCAACTTCATGGTAAGAACCATCAACTAATGTTGCTTTGAAGTCTATAACTGGGTATCCAGCTAATATACCACTCATAGCAGATTCTCTTAATCCATCTTCGATTGGTTTGATGTATTCCTTTGGAACAGCTCCACCAACGATTTTGCTCTCGAATTGAACTCCAGAACCTGGCTCTAATGGTTCCATTTCGAACCATACATCACCATATTGTCCGTGTCCACCAGATTGACGAACAAACTTACCTTGAACTTTAACCTTATTTCTGATTGTTTCCTTGTAAGAAACTTGTGGCTTACCAACTGTACATTCAACTTTGAACTCTCTCTTTAATCTGTCTACGATGATATCTAGGTGAAGCTCACCCATACCAGCGATGATTGTTTGTCCAGATTCTTGGTCTGTCCATGTTTTGAATGTTGGGTCTTCTTCAGCAAGTTTTGCTAAAGCTATTCCCATTTTTTCTCCATTAGCCTTATCTTTTGGCTCGATAGCTATATCGATAACTGGCTCTGGGAATTCCATTGATTCAAGTATAATTGGGTGATCTGGATCACATAATGTATCACCTGTTGATACATCTTTTAATCCAACTGCTGCTGCAATATCTCCTGCATAAACTTTTTCAATATCTTGTCTATGATTTGCATGCATTAATAGGATTCTTCCTATTCTATCTTTCTTATCCTTTGTAGCATTTAAAATAGTAGTTCCTGTTGTACATGTTCCAGAGTAAACTCTAAAGAAGCATAGTTTCCCAACATATGGATCTGTCATTATTTTGAATGCTAATGCTGCAAATGGAGCATTGTCATCAGTCTTACTTTCAACTTCGTTTCCATCTTCGTCAACACCTTTGATGTTTGGAATATCAAGTGGTGATGGTAAGTAGTCAACGATTGCATTTAATAATTCTTGAACACCCTTGTTCTTGTATGATGAACCACATGTCATAAGAATTAGAGCGTTTGATATAGTTCCTTTTCTTAATCCTGATTTGATTTCAGCTTCAGATAGTTCTTCACCATCTAAATATTTCATCATTAATTCATCATCTTGTTCTGCTGCTGCTTCAATCATTTCTTGTCTATATTTTTCAGCATCTGCTTTCATATCTTCAGGAATATCGCATTCTTCAATGTCTTTTCCTAAATCATCTTTATGAATAAATGCTTTCATTTTTATTAAGTCAACAATTCCTTTGAAATTGTCTTCTGCACCTATAGGCAATTGGATTGGAACTGGATGAGCTCCTAATCTTTCTTTTATTTGGTTTATACAACCATAGAAATCAGCACCAGTAATATCCATTTTGTTTACATATACCATTCTTGGTACCATGTATTTATCAGCTTGTCTCCAAACTGTTTCAGATTGTGGTTGAACTCCACCTTTTGCAGCAAGTACTAGAACAGCACCGTCAAGAACTCTTAAAGATCTCTCAACCTCAACTGTAAAGTCAACGTGTCCTGGGGTATCGATAATGTTTATTCTAT
>ERZ837380.1706-NODE-1706-length-26354-cov-4.898095_pt1 | contig 26354 bp, 27 predicted proteins | sample MGYA00519685_ERZ837380 | MGnify/ENA primary metagenome ERZ837380 (study PRJEB31850, sample SAMEA3708817) | human gut metagenome | biome: human gut; feature: human-associated habitat; material: faeces | place: China | collected 2014 ...
TATTTTTGATGCTACGGAAAGTGCAGTTACTTTAACATTAACATTAATTGGAACAACTTGCCTTTGGAGTGGAATAATGGAAGTTGCTTCTAATACATATATTATTGAAAATTTAGCGAAAATATTTAGGTCGATAATTAAAAGGATTTTTATAAATTTAGATAGTAAAAATAAAGCATATAATAATATTGTAATGAATATTATTGCAAATATTTTAGGATTAGGAAATGCTGCTACTCCATTAGGGTTAAAAGCAATGGAGGAATTACAAAAAGAAAATAATAATAAAGATACATTAAGTGATAATATGATGATGTTAATTGTACTTAATACAGCTTCACTGCAAATTATTCCAACTACAGTTATTGCAATAAGAAGTTCACTTGGTTCGCAAAATCCTAGTAAAATAATTTTTCCTGTTTGGATATCGACTATATGTGCTGCATTTATGGCTATTATTTTTTGTAAAATTATTATTAAAATAACTAGAAAAAAATAGGAAGGGTAAATATGAAAATAATTAATTATATTTCTATAATTGCAATGCCAATGGTAATTTTTATAATTATAAGTGAAGCACTAAAAGAAAGAAAAAATGTTTTTGATATTTTTTTGAAAGGAGCAGCGGAAGGAGTTGAAATTAGTTTAAAAATATTTCCTACATTAGTTGGATTATTTGTTTCTATTGGAATGTTAAAAAGCTCTGGAATTTTGGATTTTATTATTAAAATTATTACACCAATATTAACATTTTTAAATTTTCCAGGTGAAGTTGTGCCACTCGCATTACTAAGACCAATTTCGGGTAGTGCTTCAATGGCTATTGCAACAGATATTATTAAAAGTAATGGGGTGGATTCTTTTATTGGAATTTTAGCTTCAGTAATAATGGGGTCTACAGAGACAACATTATACACTATTGCCGTATATACTGGTTCTGTAAAAGTAAAAAATACAAGAGGGATTATATTTGCTGCATTGGCTGCTGATTTTACGGGGATTATGGTTTCTTTATTAATTTGTAGGTTTATGTTTTAAATAAAAAAAGCATAAAATGTCGAATTATGTCGAACGATTTTTTGCTTTTTTTGAAAAATTATATTGACAATAGGAAAAAAATGATGTAACATAATGTCAATACGCAAATAAAATAATTTAATTCAAATTTTTTGTTTAATAAAGTTTTTAATCTTGTAAAGGGAATAATTCAAGATTTCCCCCAGAAATTCAAAATAATAAAATAATAATATAAATTAAATGTTTTCAAGAATATTTATATGATAGGCCCCCTATAAACCTAACATTACTTTTTTGTTAATTTAAATTTATTCCCTTTACAAATATTATAAAGTAATTAATTTGCTAGGACAATCTCTACTAGCAACAGATATATTCATATTGTTAATTGCAGAATTATTAGAGATTATTTCATCTACAACGGTTTGATATGCAAGCTCAGGAAAATTACTTTCTTTACTTAAATGTCCAAGCATTGCAGTAGAAAGCTTGCCATTCTTTAATAAATAAGAAATTGTTTTTCCTGCCATTGTATTAGATAAATGACCAGTATCACTAGCAATACGTGATTTTAAACTGTATGGATATGCACAGCACCTTAAAACTTCTGTATCATAATTAGATTCTAGCAAAATAAATTCACTACCTTCTAGATTATCAACAATAGATTTTGTCATATGTCCTACATCTGTTGCAATACTTAATTGATGAGAATTATCTTTAATAATATTAAAGCCGCAAGGGTTTGCTGCATCATGAGGTATACTGAAAGGAAGTATTTCTAAATCGTTTATGCAGAATTTTTCAGAAGGATTAAAATATTTAATATTTTTTTCTGATATTTTTTCTGTTTGAATAGGCATTGCATCAAAAGTTTTTTGGGTTGAAAAAACAGGAATATCGAATTTTTTTGATAAAGTTCCAAGACCTTTTACATGGTCTGCATGTTCATGAGTAACTAAAATTGCATTAATAGAAGAGGGGTCAACTTCTATTGATTTTAATCCCTCTTCTATTTTTTTACAACTCATTCCAGCATCAATTAATATTTTTGTATTTTCTGTTTCTACAAATAAACTATTGCCACTACTTCCACTATATAAACTACAAAAATTTAGCATATGTATTCTTCTTTCTATTGTTATTCTTTAATTCTTTCGATTTTTGCACCTAGGTTTCTGAATTTTTCTTCGATATTTTCATAGCCTCTGTCTATGTGCTCTAGATTGTAAATTTCAGTTTTTCCTTCTGCTATAATACCAGCAACAATTAATGCTGCGCCAGCACGCAAATCAGAAGAGTACACAGGAGCACCAGAAAGCTTTTCTACACCTTCAAAAAAGGCTGTTTTTCCTTGAGCTGTTATATTAGCTCCCATTTTATTTAATTCCTCAGTATATTGGAATCTAGATTCCCAAATATTTTCTATTATTCTACTTGTACCATCTGCAATTGAAAGTACAACTCCCATTTGTGGTTGCAAGTCTGTAGGGAAGCCAGGATATGGTTGAGTTTTAATAATTGCTTTTGATGGTCTTTTATCACACCAAACTCTTATTTCATCACCAAAATCTTCAACATGTCCACCAACTTCTAGGATTTTTGCTGTTATTGCTTCTAAATGTTTGGTTATACAATTTTTTATTAAGATGTCACCTTTTGATGCAACAGCAGCAAGCATGAAAGTTCCAGCTTCGATTTGGTCTGGAACAATTGAATAAGTTCCGTTTCCGTTAAGTTTTTCTACACCATTTATTTTTATTACATCAGTTCCTGCACCACGAATATCAGCACCCATTGTGTTTAAAAAGTTAGCTACATCTACTATATGAGGTTCTTTGGCAGCATTATCAATTATGGTTGTCCCTTTTGCTAAAACAGCAGCAAGCATTACATTAATAGTAGCTCCAACAGATATTACGTCCATATATATAGAATTTCCAACTAGTTCTGAAGCAGAGGCAAATATTTTTCCTTGTGCAACTTCTACTTTGGCTCCTAAGGCTTCAAATCCTTTTATATGTTGATCTATAGGACGAGCTCCTAATTTACATCCACCAGGCATTCCAACAGATATTTTTCCTGTACGTCCAAGCATACTTCCTATAATATAATAAGATGCTCTAAATTTACTTGTTAATTCTTCGGAAGCTTCTGTTTTTGTTATATTTCTTGTATCAATTGTTATTTCGTTTGACTTATTCCATGTTATTTTTGCACCAAGTCCTTCTAATATTTCGCAACATTTTTTTACATCACTTATGTTAGGAAGATTTTCGATTGTGCATACTCCATCTATTAAAAGTGTTGCAGGTAAAATAGCTACGGCAGCATTTTTTGCACCACTAATTGTTACTTCTCCTTTTAAAGGTGTTCCTCCAGTTATTACTAGTTTTTCCAAAAGTATTCCTCCTTAAAATTATTATCACAAGAAATATATCACAAAATTAATAATATTACAACAGTTTTTTATTTATTAGCAGTAAATAATTTTTTATCAGCAAAGAACTCAACAAGTTTGAATTTAAATGTAGTTTCAGTAGATGTGTTTGAAATTAGATTATAAGATTCGTTATCTAAGTTTTCCTCAAGATTTTCCTTTGCTTCATCATTAACAATACCAGAAGAAATATCTATAAAACATAATGATGGAAACATTACGCACCACCAGTTTTGACCTTTTGCTTCTCCAATTTCAACTTTTAATGCATCATAAGGACCTGCTGGCAAGGAAATATCACCATAGTTTTTTGTTGGAAAATAAAAATTACCAATATTTATTTTTACAGGGTAATCATAACCATTTCCTTTTACAATGTTTTGTGCAATTTCTTGAAAATCATTTTTATGTTCGTTCGCTATTGAAATTGCTTCAGCTTTGGTAGAACAGTTTGAACAAATATTGTTCATGTATTTGATAAGTCCATCTCTTACTTTGTATTTTAAATTTTGATCTTCTTCACTATTGCTATTAGCAAGCACATGTAATCTAAAAACCGCCTGAGATAAATTATTAGATACTGCAGAAACGTAATTTTGTGCACAGATGAAAGTATATAAAAACAATAAAATGGCTAATATAATAAAATTTTTTAACTTATTTTTCATATGAATCCTCCTAAAAACAATTTTGTTAAAATATATCTTTAAAATAATTATTAACCAAAAAAAATAAAATATACATTTACAATAAAAATGCTTGACAATAAAAAAAACAAATGGTAAAATTTACCATATACCAATCGAAAGGGATGAAGATAATGGTTGTTAAAGATAAAAAAATAGAAAAGGTATATAGCTCGTATGTGAGTGAATATCATTTAGAAATGATTTTAGTACCGTTTATAAATAGTAAAATAGAAGAAAAAGAAAATGTAGTAATAGAAACAGAATATGATATGAATGAAACATTAAATACATTATTGTCAAAACTAAATTTAAAAGAGGAAAATAAAGAAAAGATATTAAGATTGGGATGGAATAAAAAAGAAAATAATATAGAAAGCAAAGATAATGTTATAATAATAGGAAATAAGGATTATATAGAAAATACTAATAGGAGAATAATGCAAAAAAATATAGAAGACTTAACAATTGTGGATTGTTATAAATTTGAGGATATATGTAATAATATGAGTGAAGTAGCTGATAAATATGATTTTAATTTAAATACAAATGGATTACAATAGGAAAAATGAAAAGTTTTAGTATAAAGTATTGAAAAAAAATAAAAAATAGTGTAGGATATATATAATGTAGCAGGAAAGGAAGTATACATATGGAGGAAAATATAGAAGCTATTAAAAAGACTCTAAAAAAATATTCTCAAGAACACTTATTAGATGAATATGAAAAATTAGATGGTACAAAACAAAAGCAATTATTAGACCAAATAGAACATATCGATTTCGAATTAATAAATAGTTTGTATAACAATACTAAAAAAGAAGTTGATGTTCAAGAAAGCAAAATTTCACCAATAGAATATCTTGATAAAGATAAATTAAACGGATATTATAAAAGTTTTCAAGAAACTGGTGAAAAAGCAATAAGAGCAGGAAAGTTAGCTGCAGTAACAATGGCTGGTGGACAAGGAACAAGACTTGGACATAATGGACCTAAAGGAACATTTGACATAGGTTTAGATTCACATAAATCACTTTTCGAATTACTAAGTGACTCATTAAAAACGCAAGGAAAAAAATATGATGTTACAATTCCGTGGTTTATAATGACAAGTGAAGAAAACAATGAACAAACTATAGAATTTTTTGAAAAGCATAGATTTTTCGGATATGAAAAAGATAAAAATATATTTTTCTTTAAACAAGGAGAACTACCAATGGTAGATACAGAAGGAAAAATATTAATAGGAGAAAATGGATTAATTAAAGAAGCAGCAGATGGACATGGTGGAATATATGAAGCACTTGTAAAAAATGGAATGACTAAAAAAATGAGAGAATTAGGTGTAGAATGGATCTTTATAGGCGGAGTTGATAACTGTTTAGTAAAAATGGTTGACCCTGTACTTATGGGAATTGCAATTCAAAAACATGTAACAGCAGCTGGAAAATCAGTTGTTAAGTCAAATCCAGGAGAAAAAGTTGGAGTCTTTTGCAAGAAAAACGGAAGACCATCCGTTGTAGAATATACAGAAATACCAAAAGAAATGGCAGAAGCAAAAGATGAAAGAGGAGAATTGATATATGGTGAATCACATATTCTATGTAATCTATTCAATATAGATGCAGTAGAAAGAATGGGAACAAAACCATTACCATATCATTCTGCATTTAAAAAGGCAACATATATAGATAAAAATGGAAATAAAGTTGTACCAGATGGTCCAAATGCGTATAAATTTGAGGCGTTCTTATTTGATGCGTTTGGAGAATTAGATGATATGGCTATTTTGAGAGTTAAGAGAGAAGAAGAATTTGCACCTGTAAAAAATGCATCAGGTGTAGATAGTCCAGAAACAGCAAGAGAGCTATATAGAAAATTTTACCAATTATAAATGTTAGGCTACTGGTGTGAAAACGTCAGTAGCCATTTTAGTTTTGCATGTAAAATTGCCTAGTAGGAAAACTTACTGTATAATATTTTTTGAAAGGATGATATAAATGAACTATAAAGAAGAATATAAAAAATGGTGTGAAGATCAAAGTTTTGACGAGGAAACAAGAGAAGAATTATTATCAATAAAAGATAATGAAGAAGAGATTAAAGATAGATTCTATAAAGAATTAGAATTTGGAACTGCAGGACTTCGTGGTGTTATCGGAATGGGAACTAACAGAATGAACAAATATACTGTTGGAAAAGCTACACAAGGGTTAGCAAATTATATAATTGAACAAGGGACTCAAGATAAGGGTGTTGCAATTAGTTATGATTCAAGAAGAAAATCAGATGAGTTTAGTTTACAAACAGCATTAATTTTAAATGCAAATGGGATAAAAACATACTTATTTGAAAGTTTAAGACCTGTTCCAGAACTATCATTTGCAGTTAGACAATTAGGAGCAACAGCAGGTATAATGATTACGGCTAGCCACAATCCTCCAAAGTATAACGGATATAAGGTTTACTGGGATGATGGTTCTCAAATTGTTGCACCAAGAGACAAAGACATTATTAATAAGGTTAGAGCAATTTCTGATTTTAAAGAAATAAAAACAATGGAAAAAGAAGAGGCTATAAAATCTGGATTATTTAATATTATAGGAAAAGATATGGATGATAAATATATTGAGACATTAAAAGGAAAAATATTAAATCCAGATATTATTAAAGAACAAGGTAAAGAATTAAAAATTGTGTATACACCATTACATGGAACAGGAAATACAATTGCAGAAAGATTATTAAAAGAATTAGGATTTGAAAATGTTTATGTTGTTCCAGAACAAGCTAAGCCAGATGGAAATTTCCCAACAGTTGATTATCCAAATCCAGAAGACAAGAAAGCATTTAAATTAGCTTTAGAATTAGCAGAAAAAGTTGATGCTGATGTTGTTCTAGCAACAGATCCAGATGCAGATAGATTAGGTATTTTTGCTAAAGATGCAAAAACTGGTGAGTATATGCCATACACAGGAAATATGTCAGCTTTATTAATTGCGGAATATAGAATTTCACAAATGAAAGAAAAAAATATTTTACCTGAAAATGGTATGTTTATTACAACAATTGTTTCATCAGATTTAGCTAAAGCTATTGCTGCAAATTATGGATTAGAATGTATAGAGGTTTTAACAGGATTCAAAAATATTGGTGCAGTAATGAAAAAAGCAGAGGAAAATCATGATAAAACATATGTATTTGGTTTTGAAGAAAGTTATGGTTGCTTAATAGGTGATTATGCAAGAGATAAAGATGGAATTGCAGCTGTTATGTCTTTGTGTGAAGCAGCAGCTTATTATAGAGCACAAGGAATAACATTATGGGATCAAATGAATAATATTTATAAAAAATATGGATATTACAAAGAAGATCAAGTTTCAATAGTTTTAGAAGGGGCTGAGGGTGCTGAGAAAATTAAACAAATGATGAGTGCAATGAGAAATAAAAATATAGAACAAATTGGTAAATATAAAGTGTTATGTTTTAAAGATGTTGATAGAGACTATGTTAAAAATATGATAACAGGAGAAGAGAGTAAGACTGGTTTACCAAAATCAAATGTTTTATATTATCAATTGGAAAATAATTCATGGTGTTGTGTTCGTCCATCAGGTACTGAACCTAAAATTAAACTTTATTTTGGTGTTAAAGGTACTTCGGCAGAAAATGCAACAGAAGAATTAGAATTTTTAAAAGAAGCAATGGTTAAATTAGTTAAAGAAAATTAGAAAATAAAAAATGGCTCCATATTAATATGGAGTCATTTTTTCCAACCATCTAAATTTCTTGAAATTGCACCAAATAAATTTGCTCTAACCATAGGAATATCCTTTTGCCATAAAAATATTTGTTCTTTCATAGTTTCTCTTTTAGTATGCTCATCCATTGGGCAAACTTTTGGCATTACAGATTTATTATATTTTTTTACAAAATGACGTGTGTCTTTTTCACTTAAAAAAATTAGAGGACGTATTAAAGTTATTTTTGTTCTATCCATAAAACTTTTTGGAGCAAATGTTGATAAACTACCAGTATATAATAAATTTAATAAAAATGTTTCTAAAACGTCATCCATATTATGTCCAAGTGCAATTTTATTACAGCCTTCTCGTATTGCTACACTGTTTATTATGCCTCTACGTAAATTAGCACATAATGAGCATGGATTTTTTTCTTTTCTTACATCGAAAACTATTTCTTTTATTGAACTATTTTCGATAAATAATGGAACCTCAATTTCATCACAATTTTTTTGTAATAATTCACTGTCAAAATTTTCAAATCCAGGGTTTACTGAAATTGCAATCAAATCGAAATGTTTTGGATAAAAGCGTTGTAGAGCTTTAAGAGCATTTAATAATGTTATGGAATCTTTTCCACCAGATAAACATACAGCTATTTTGTCTCCTTCTTCTATCATTTGATATTCTTCTATTGCTTGACGCATTTTACTTAATATTTGTTGCATATGATTAATCCTTTCTTTAAAATATATAGCATATTATAACATATATGAAATTTTTTTGAAATATATTGACAAGAGATTTTAACTAGTCATTGATTTTTTTTGGACAGTGTATTATAATAGTTATATGATTTTTATGTTCTCATAGCTCAGCAGGATAGAGCAGTCGCCTCCTAAGCGACCGATGGGGGTTCGAGTCCCTCTGGGAACACCAAAATATAAATATTTCTATTGGGACTCGAAAAGGAGGAATAGAAAATAGTCTGGTAGACTATTTTCCCGACGCGGCTCGCCGAGTCCCTCTGGGAACACCAAAATAATATAATGTTAAGGAGAATATATGTTTTACAATCCAAAAGAATTTTTAGAACAAGACCTAAGATATAAAGGACCAATGAGAAGAAGGTATGATGAATTATTAGAAATATATAAAGGATATAATATACATAGATATAATAGAGGAGAATGGGAGAGAATAGGTGCTGAGAAAAAAGATGATGATTTAATTGTGGAAGCGGATACAATTGAAGAAGTAAGACAATGGCTTGATGAAAATATTTAAAAATAAAAAAGGGGGGCAAAATGCATACATGGAAAAAACGGATTTAATAAATTTTAACAATGCAAAAGAAATACCACCAGAATATAATGGAAGCGAAAAGAAAAAGACGATGATTTTAAATGGAAAAAAATACCTTGTAAAATTTCCTGATTCGAATAGGTCTTCTAAATTAAATATTTCATATATAAATAATGTCTATTCTGAATATATTGGCTCAAAAATATTTAATTTGTTAGGAGTCAAAACTCAAAATGTAGAACTTGGGTATTATGACCAAGATAAAAGAAGATTTTATGTATGTGCATGTGAAGACTTTACAACAGAAAATACAAAATTAATAGAATTCGAAAAACTAGAAAATGCAAGTATAGATTCAGAAGGAGAAAAAAAGGATTTAGCTGATATAAAACATATAATAGAATTAAATACGTATAATATAGACAAAGAAGAATTTAAAAAATTTTTTTGGGATATGTTTATTATTGATTGCTTGATTGGAAATACAGATAGACATAACGGGAACTTTGGATTTATAAAGAATATAAAAACAGAAGAATTGACGTTAGCACCAATATATGATTGTGGTTCATGTTTATTTTCTACACTTACAGATGAAAAAATGGAAGAAATATTGAATAAAGAAGGATTATTAAGGGATTGTATAAAAAATACTTCATCGGCAATAAAATATAATGGCTCAAAAATAAAATACTATGATTTTATTACTAAAATGGAAAATAAGGATTGTATTGAGGCTTTAAATAGAATATATCCTAAAATAGAAATAGAAAAAATAAATAATATCATTGATGAAATTCCATGTATAAGTGATATAAGAAAAAGTTTTTATAAAAAAATAATAAAATCCAAATATAATGATATTTTGAAAGTCGCATACAAGAAAAGGAAAGAATAAAATGGAACAAAAAGAACATTATATGAAACAAGCATTAAAAGAAGCAGAAAAAGCATACAAAAAATTAGAAGTTCCAGTAGGAGCTGTAATAGTAAAAGACGGAAAAATAATAGCCAGAGCACATAATCAAAAAGAAACAAGAACAGACACAACAAAACATGCAGAAATATTAGCGATACAAAAAGCAAGTAAAAAATTAGAATCATGGAGACTAATAGATTGTGAAATGTATGTAACATTGGAACCATGTTCAATGTGTGCAGGAGCTATGATAAATTCAAGAATAAAAAAAGTATATATAGGAGCAATGGATGAAAAGACAGGAGCCGCGGGCTCTGTGTTAAATTTATTTAATGATTATACATTTAATCATAAAGTAGAAGTAGAAAATGGTGTGATGAAAACAGAATGCCAAGAAATTCTCAAAAAATTTTTTAAAGAATTGAGAGAATTAAAACGAGGAGGAAAAAATGTATAGAAATGTAAAACAGAAAATCTTTCACAGTGTAATTATAACTATAATAATTATTGCAATATTATCTGTTGGTGGTATGCTAATTTTAAGATATCAAGTTGAAGGGGAATCAAATATGCCATTCAAAATTAGCAAAATTTCTATAATTGAAAGTGTAGAAGGAATAGAGAACCAAGGGACAGAGGAAAAGTGGAATTTTAATGTTAATGAAAATAATGATATATACATATACCTTGAAAAAAATTCAGCATATGGAAAAACAGAAATAATAGATTCAGTAGAATTAAAAGACATAAAAGCAATTAAAGAAAAAGATATAGGAAAAATAAAATTCTATAAACCGGTAACAGATGAAAAAAGAATGTTTATAAATCAAGCTGATAGTGAAATGTTAGGGATTACATATAAAGGTGAGATGGAGTCAAATATAAAAGAACAAAAAATATCAAACCAAGGTGGAATTATGGCTTTTAGATATGCAATAAATAATATTTCGCAATATGTTTCTCAAGATGCAGAAGAAATAGACCATGCAAAACTATTAAAATTAACTAATATTACAGAAGAAGATTTAAAAACAACTCTAAGTTTTGATATGATTATAAATCTAAATAGTGGAAAAAAATATCAAGCACCAATTAGTTTTGATATACCAACAGATGAAATAATAGAAAAAGGAACAGTTGGGATAGATAAAACAGATTTAAATAATATAATTTTCAAAAGAATAGAAAATTAGCAAAAATACTTGCAAAATTCATTATTACATTATATAATACATAATGGTATGAAAATTGATCTCTGTATGGAAAGCAAATTCAATAAAAGCCTATGAACCTTGTCAGGTCCGGAAGGAAGCAGCAATAAGTAGATACTTTTATGTGGAGTTGTTTTCCATAGAGAGATTGATATTCACACCATTTTTTAAAATATAGGATATATAAAGGATGTGAGATAATGGGGTACACAGCTCTTTATAGAAAATTTAGACCACAAACATTTGAAGAAATGGTGGGACAAGAACATATAACAAGAACATTAAGAAATCAAATAATGGCTAATAGAGTTGGACATGCATATTTATTTAATGGGGGTAGAGGAACAGGAAAAACGACTTCTGCAAAAGTTTTAGCACGTGCAATAAACTGCTTGAACCCGAAGGATGGAGAGCCATGTAATGAATGTGAAATTTGTAAAGCTGCATTAAATGGTTCATTAACAGATATAGTTGAAATGGATGCGGCGTCAAATAATAGTGTAGAAGATATACGTTCTATAAGAGAAGAAGTGAATTTTTTACCAACAAAAGCCAAATATAGAGTATATATAATAGACGAAGTTCATATGTTATCACAAGGAGCTTTTAATGCATTATTAAAAACACTTGAAGAACCACCAGAACATGTAAAATTCATTTTAGCTACAACAGAACCACAAAAATTGCCAGCAACAATACTTTCAAGATGCCAAAGATTTGATTTTAAAAGAATTTCAAATGAGGATATTATTAAAAGATTAGAGATAGTATGTAAAGAAAGTAATATTGAAATAACAAAACAAGCACTAAATATAATTGCTTCATTGGCAGAAGGAGCAATGAGAGATGCATTATCAATTTTAGAAAGATGTGTGCAAGATGGGGAAAACAATATAGATGAAGATAAAATAAAAGAATTAGTTGGAATTCCTAAAATTACTCATATACATAGCATAACAGAAGCAATAATAAAATATAATATAGATGAAGCTATGGAATCAATAACAAAAGTCTTAGATGAAGGTAAAGATTTAAATAATTTATTATGGGAAGTTATTAAATATATTAAAGATATTTTAATGGTAAAAACAGGCCAAAAGCTAACAATTTACAATGAAACAGATTTTGAAAATTTGAAAAAATTGGCAGATGAAGTTTCAAAAGAAAGAGCTATTAGTTTGATTAATGAATTATCAAAATTAGAAAATGATATGAAAAGTTCAACACAAAGATTGATTGTTTTTGAGGCAGGAATAATCAGATTATGTGATAAAGAATTAGCTTCAAGTGAAAATAATTCAAATACTCAAATATCTGATGGAAACAGTAATATAAATACTCAAGAAATTTATGCAAGACTAGAAAAAATAGAAAATTATTTAAGAGCTGGTGGCGGAGTTGCTAGACCACAAACTCAAGCAACACAAAAAAAAATAACAAATGCAAGTACTAATACAAGTGCAATAGCAGGAATTGGCAAAGATAAAAAGCCTGCACAATATTGGCAACAAGTTGTAAATAATTTTAAACAAAGTGGAAGAATAATGTTATATACTAATTTATTAAATACAAATGCGGTTGAAATTGATGATATGACTGTTGGAATTGAATTCCCTAAAGGAATAACACCATTTGGAAAAACAGTTTTAGAAAAACCAGAAAATAAAATAGAAATATCAAACCAAGTTTCAATTGCATGTGGCAAAACAATGCAGATAAAATATATTGATACAAAACCACAAGATTCTGGTGAAGAGTCAGAAGAAAGTGAGTTGTCAAACTTTGCAAATAAATTTGATATACCATTTGATATTATAGAATAATAATAAAATTAAGGAGGAAATTAAAATGTCAAAAAGAGGAGGATTCCCAGGAATGGGAGGATTTGGTGGAATGAACATCAATAATTTAATGAAAGAAGCAAAAAAAATGCAAGCAGATTTGGAAAAAACACAATCTGAACTTGCAGAAAAAGAATTTGAAGCGTCTGCTGGAGGAGGAGCTATAACAGCAAAAGTAAATGGACAAAAACAAATATTAAGCTTAAGTTTACAAAAAGAAATCGTAGACCCAGATGATGTAGAAATGCTACAAGACTTAATTGTTACTTGCTTAAACCAAGCATTTAAACAAGTTGATGATGCCCAAACAGCTTCAATGGGAAAATATAATATACCAGGTTTAATGTAGGAGAAAGAACAATGTCAATGTATTCACCATCAATAGAAAAATTAATACAAAGTTTTGAAAAATTACCAAGTATAGGAAATAAAACAGCAGCGAGATTGGCATTTTATATTTTAAATGCTTCTGAAGAAGAAACAAATGACTTTATTTCTTCTATTGTAAATGCAAAGAAAAATTTAAAATATTGTAGTAAATGTTATAATATATCAGATACTGATCCTTGCCCAATCTGTTCGAATCCAAAAAGAGACCAATCAGAAATATGTGTGGTTGAAGATGTAAGAGATATTGTTGCAATGGAAAAAACACATGAATTCAGAGGAGTTTACCATGTATTACATGGTTCAATTTCTCCAATGAATGGTGTTGGCCCTGATGATATAAAAATAAAAGAATTACTTGCACGTCTTATGGATGGACAAGTTAAAGAAGTAATACTTGCAACAAATCCTAGAGTTGAAGGCGAAGCCACATCAATGTATTTATCTAAATTAATAAAACCACTTGGAATAAAAGTTACAAGAATAGCACATGGAATACCAGTAGGTGGAGACTTGGAATATACAGATGAAATTACGCTAACAAAAGCACTTGAAGGTAGAAGAGAAATATAAATTAATTATCTGGTAGCAGCGATAAGTGCAAGATTGTCTCCAAAAGCAGTGAAAAAAGCAGCTAAAATGCTTAATTCATTTGTATCATATTCGTTTCCAATAACTACAGCAAGAGAACTTGCTAATGCTATTAAATTATTACCAGAACAATTATTAGAATTCATAAAAGCCACCTCTTTATATTATATTCTGTATAATATAGTGAGGTGACTTTTTATAAAATTAACCTAATAATATTTTACAAATGTCTTTAGTTGAATTCTTTTTTGAAATAAGTCTTGCACGAATTTTCATTTCTTGCATTTTATCAGGATTATAAAATAATTCGTTAAGAATTTTTTTAATATTATCTCCTTTTTTTATCCAGATTGCAACTTTATTTTTTTCTAAATAAGCAGCATTTTCTTCTTCTTGACCTGGAATAGGATTAATAACAACAATAGGTAAGCCAGAAGCTAAACTTTCTGTGGTTGTAAGCCCTCCTGGTTTTGTAACAACCAAATCGGAAATACTCATTAATTGAGGAACCTTATCAGTGAATTCCAAAATTTTTACGGAGTCCTGTTTTCCGAGGTCAGTAACTAAATTTTCAAAACTTTCTTTCATTTTCTGATTTTTGCCAGAGATAGCTACAATTTGGATATTTTCAGGACATTCCACAAATGATTTAAAAATATTAAATGTTTGAGTTTTACCTAAACCAAATTCTCCTCCACCAAAAAATAAAACTGTTTTTTTATTTGGAGATAAACCAAAACTTTGTAAAATTTGTGATTTATCATATTTTAATAAAAATTTATTTGATAAAGGAATACCTGTTGCATAAATCTTTTCTTTAGGAATTCCCTTTTCGTGTAATTGCATTTTCATTCCTTCATGTGATACAAAATAATAATCAACATATTCATTAAAAACAATCCATTGGTCATGTGGTGCATAATCTGTTAATACAGTTGCAATTTTTGCATTTAATTTTCCTTGTTTTTTTAAATATGCACACATTGTGGATGCAAAAGGGTGTGTTGAAATTATTAATTCTGGGTTAAAGTTTTTTAATAAGGTATTTAATTTTTTTGATAAAAGCTTATTTGAAGTTGTACTTATTTGAGCAATTGGGCCACTTTGCGCATGCCAATATACTTTTCCCCAGGTTTGAGGAATTTTTTTTGCCATTTCAGAATATGCTGTTGTTGTTACTTTATCAAAAAATTTATTAACGTAATACATGCAATCAACAAGCATTACTTCAACATCTTTATAATTTGTTTCAATATTTTCTTTTATAGAACGAGCAGCACTTAAATGGCCACCACCATATGATGCATAAAAAATCATTACTTTTCTCATGATTAATCTCCTCAAGATATTTTTTGTTTATTTTATCATAAAGTAAAAATAATTTGTATATTTTTTGGAAAAAAAACCAAAATATTAAGAAAGGGAGGTCAATAATGAAAAAAAGTAAAATTTGGATTTTTTTTACGGTGATAGCAGTAATTACAGCGGTAATATTAGGATATAATCTTTTAAATCAGAAAAAGGCATATGCAACAACTAAAGAAAATGATTATAATATGGCTTTTTATCAAGTTGTTGAATATGTGCAAAATGTAAAAACATATTTAGCAAAAGCTATGATATCAAAATCAGCTGAACATGGTGCTGAAATTTTAACACAAGTGTGGAGAGAGGCCAATATGGCTCAGTCATATTTGGGAATGTTGCCAATAGAAAGTCAGGAACTAGAAAATACAGAAAAATTCTTAAATCAAGTTAGTGAATATAGTTATTTTTTATCAAGAAAAAATATTGAGGGAAATGAATTGACTGACGAAGATATAGAAAAAATTAAAGAATTATATAATTACTGCAATGATTTGTCAAACACATTAAACGAAATGGCTGATGAACTAAATAATGGAACTATAAAATGGTCAGATTTAATGAAAAATCAAGAGGGAGCTGATATAAGTGAGGTTAGTACTTTTGATGTTGTAGAAGAGAATTTTCATGAATTTACTGGATTAATTTATGATGGTGCTTTTTCAGAACATATAACAAGTGCTGAAAAAAAGGGACTAACAGGAGATGATATTGATGAAGAAGCGGCTAAAAAAATAGCAGAAGAATTTATAGGAAAGGATATAATTAAAAATACAAAAAATAATGGTTATGTTGAAAATGGTAATATTCCAGTTTATAGATTCGAAATAACTACAAATAGCGATAAAACTATAGGGATATCAGTATCCAAAAAAGGCGGACATGTTGTGTTCTTAAATTATAACAGGGAGGTTTCAGAGGAGAATATTTCTGAACAAGAAGCTGTTCAAAAAGGAAAGGAATATCTTGCTAATAAAGGATTTGGAAATATGCAAGAAACTTACTATTTAAAAGAAAATGGTTTTATAACTGTTAATTATGCATATAATCAAAATAATGTAATAATATATCCTGATTTAATAAAAGTAAAAATAGCACTTGATGATGGTGAGATTATAGGTCTAGAAACAACAGGATATTTAAATTGTCATTATGAAAGAAATATTCCTACAACAAAAATTTCTATTGAAGATGCTAGAAAAAAATTGACGAATAAGGCTCAAATTACTAGTGAAAAATTAGCTATAATTCCTACGGAATGGAAAACTGAAAAGTTTTGTTATGAATTTAAAGGCAAAATTGATGATATGAATTTTATTGCTTATATCAATGCAGAAACTGGAGAAGAAGAAGATATTTTAATTGTTACTAATACAGAAAATGGTACGTTTACAGAATAAAAAATAGTGAATTAGATAGTTCTAATTCACTATTTTTTATATGGTTGTTTAATATTTGTTTTTCCAACAATATAATCAATGGAAGTATTATAAAAATCAGACAATATTATTGCCAATTCTAAAGGTAAATCCCTTTTTCCAGTTTCATATAAACTATATTGTTGTTGTTTGATCGATAATAAATCTGCAATATCTTTTTGCAATAAATCTTTATCTTCTCTCAAATCTTTTAAACGTTTTAAATACATATATTCCTCCGATATAGTAGTGTATCCATTTCTTTATTTTTAATTAAAATTTAAAATATTTCTTACATTATATATACATTTAAAAAAATGTATTGACTTTTACAATTGTTTGGTTGTAAAATAAAGATATATACAATCAAACAAATGTAAGAAAGGACGCTAATATGAAGAAAAAAATAAAAGTAATAAGTATAGTAATAGTCATAGTAATTGCTATAAATGCAATTTTTCCAAGTAATGTATATGGATTATCTGGAAATGTGGTTAAAAGTATAGGCGGAAAATTATTAACTCCAATTATGGAACTTTTTGTTACATTGAGTGATGCGGCAGTAGACATTGTACAAAAAGTAGTGTTTGGAATTGATGCAGATGCAATAGTTGAGGTAAATAGAACAGGTGAGTTCTGGTCAATAGCAATAGGAGTAGCTGCTGGATTGGCAGTATTGGCAGGTTCAGTTATTTTAGCAGTAATATTTGCTCCAGTTACAGGAGTTGTAGCAACTATTGCAGTTGTCGGAAGTACAGTTGTTATGAGTATAGGAACAGTTATAAAAACATATTTAGTAACTTCAACAATTGTTTCATCAATGTTAACAAATACTTTTCAACTTCCTTTTATAGCGATATCGCCAGAAAATATAATTCAAAATAAAATAGACATGTTTAGTGTTAACTTTTTTTCGAACGAAGATACGCAAGATTCTGCGGATGGTGAGATGGGAGGAAATATAAATATAGCTCAGGATTTGCATCAAACTATAGCAAAATGGTATTATACGATAAGAACAGTAGTAATAGTGTTATTTTTGATAGAACTAATATATATAGGACTAAGAATTGTAGTGACGAGTATTGCAGAAGATAAATCAAAATATAAAAAAATGTTATTTGATTGGGGTGTCTCATTTTGCTTATTATTTGTAATACATTATATTATGATATTTTCAATGGAACTAGTAGATGAATTTACAATATTGCTTTCAAATGTGACAGGCGATGAATCTGTAGAATATTTTGATATAAAAGATGATAAAGTATATGATTATGTTAAAGAAAATATTGTGGATTCAGATGATAAACCAAGTTGGATTAAAGAAAAAGTTCAACAAGCTAAAGGCCGTTGGAAAAAATTCTGGTCAGGAGAAAGTAACTCAACATCAGGAGAAGATTCTGATTATAATATGATTTATATAGATGGAGATGGGCAAAAGACAGTAAGATTTCCTGTAGATAATTTCATGTCACAAGCAAGAATAAAAGCACAACTTTTGGATAAGGAAGGAAATGAAAGATATGTAACTGTTGGATGGCAATTAATATATGTAATGTTAACATTGTACATGATTAGATTTTTGTGGATATATTTAAGAAGGGTTGTGTATATAGCATTTTTAATTTTAATAGCACCAATTGTTGTTTTAACATACTCGATTGATAAATTCCGTGACGGACAAGCTCAAGGATTTAATATGTGGCTTAGAGAATATTTATTTAATTTAGCAATACAACCATTTCATTTAATATTATTTACAGTATTTGTTGGAAGCGCAATGACACTAGCAAGTAAAAGCCCAATATATGTTCTCGTTGTTATGGGATTTATGGCACCAGCAGAAAAAATATTAAGAAGTATGTTTGGATTCCAAAAGGCTACTACTCCAGGAGTATTAAGTGGTGCTGTTGGTACAGGAATGGCAATGTCTTCAATGCAAAAACTGTTTGGAAGGAAGCCGCCTCAAATTCATGATAATAAGACAACTGCAGGAATTGGAAGAGGAGATAATGAAAAAGAGACTATTTCAAGAATAAAAGAACCAGAAGGAAGAGAAAGTTTTACAGAAATAGAAGGAGCAGAAGACAAAGAAAAATTGGCTAGTGATAAGACAGAAAAAGATGAGAAAAATAAGAAGCGTTTAGGAGAAGATGCACAAGAAAATGTACAAGAAGATGTGAAAGAAGGGAAAGAATTTTCAAAAACAAAAGATTCTAAGGGAATGCATGATAGTGGAGATGCCTCAGAGGCTCGTATGGCTCAAGCAATGGCAAGAATAAAAAAATCAAAAGATAAAAATGAAGATGATAATAAGAAGAAACAAGTAATAACTTCAAAAAATAAGGTTACAAGAAAGAAAAGAAAAAAAGCAAAATTAAAAATTGGTAGAGGACTAAAAGGAATGGCAAGACATTATGTGCAAAGTAAAGGGCAGAGAATTGCTAATAGAGCTATGAATTTTAATCCAGTAAGAAGTATTGCAAGTGGAGCGGCAGCATTAACTGCTGGAACAGCAGGAGTTATTTTGGGTGCGATGGATGGAAGCCCAGAAAAGTCAATAAGAAATGCAGGAATTGCTGGGGCAGCTGCATATAAAGGTGTATCAAATATAATGGACGCAAATAAAGTTGACGGTATGATGGAATCTTTTAAAAAGGCAGGATATGGAGATGAGTATAAGGATTATAAAAATCAAATTACAGCTAAAGAAATAAGAAATAATCTTGAAATAAGAGAAGAGATAAAAGAAGAAATGGGATGGGACAACAAAGAATTAAAGAAATTCTTAAATGAAACAATAGATGAATATATGGAGTCAGGAATAAAATCATTTGATGATATGCTAGTTGCAGAAAAATTAAAGAAAAATGAAGTTGCAAGAGATACAAGTGAAGCTATAGGAATTATGGCAATGGGACAAAGAATTGGAACAGATACAACAAAATTGACAGATAAAAAGAAAGAGGAATGGGCAGAAACATTTATGGGTAGAAATAAGACAATGGATGCTATGCAAAAGAAATTTAAAAAATTAAATGAAGAATATGAAAAAAGGATTCAGGAAGTAAAAGAACAAGAACTAGATAAAAAAGAAGAGAGAAAACTAATAAAAGAAATCAGAAATGAAATGCAAGGTGACCAAGAGTACAATAAATTAAAGAATACTGTACAGGAATTCCAAAGAACAACATTTGAAAAATTAGATAAATATAGTGAATATAAATATAAGGGATGATAATATGAAAAAAATAATAAATTTAATATATAAAAAAATAAAAGAAAATGTTTTAATAAGATTTTCACTAATTTTATTGATTTTAATTTTAATAAATGCAATTTTAAAATTTTTTAATTAACAAAAATTTCAAAAATAAAAAAAGAAAAAATGCATACAATAATAGTGAAAAAGTTAAATAACTTTTTTCAAAAAACGGTCCGTAATACAGATAAATTTGAAAGGAGACTTTACAATGTCTAGAAGTAACAAATTAATATCTGAAAACTTACGAACAGAAATCGCAAAAGAATTAGGTGTATATGATCAAGTAAAACAAGATGGTGGAAGTTGGGAAAATGTATCATCTAAGAAATGTGGAAGTATAGTTTCAAAAGCTATAGAAATTGCAAATAGAGCTGTTGAAAATCAATAGTTTTTAGATAAGCAACAAACCGGTATTAAACTTGAATTTTTGAGTTTAGTACCGGTTATTTTGTTGCAAAAGAGTCTGATAAGTAATATAATAAGAAAAATTAGAAGGAAGGAATGAGATGAAAATGAAAATAAAAGATATATTGAGAGTTACAAATGGAGAATTAGTTGTTGGTAAAGAAGAACTCGAATGTAATGAGTTTTCTAAAGATACAAGAACAATAAAAGAAGGAGATATTTACATAGGAATAAAAGGGGAAAAATTTGATGGAAGTAAGTTTTGGAAACAAGCATTAGATAATGGTGCAGAAGCAGTAATTATCGAAAATATAGAAATAAGTAAAAAAGAAATGGAAAAATATTCAAATAAAACAATTATAAAAGTAGAAAATACTTTAAAAGCATTATATGAAATTGCTAAATATAAAAGGAGTTTATATAATATACCAGTTATAGCAATAACAGGCAGTGTGGGAAAAACAAGTACAAAAGATATAATTGCAAATGTAGTAAATATGAAATATAAGACTTTAAAAACAGAAGGAAATAACAATAATAATATTGGATTACCATTAACAATACTAAAATTAAAAGAACACGAAGCTTTAGTTGTTGAAATGGGAATGAACCACTTTGGAGAAATAAGTCTTTTAACTAATATTGCAAAACCAACATTAGCAGTAATAACAAATATTGGAACTTCACATATAGGAAATTTAGGTTCAAGAGAAAACATATTAAAAGCTAAATTAGAAATATTAGAAGGAATGAAAATTCCTAAAATCATTATTAATAATGATAATGATTTATTACATAATTGGTATCAGGAAAATAAAGGAAAATTTGAGATACATACTTTTGGCTTAGAAAATGAAAGCGAGATAGAAGCAAAAGACATAAAGATGGAAGAAGAAAGTAGTGATTTTACTGCAATAGCAGATTTAGAAAAAATAAAAATTCATGTTCCAGTAGGGGGAACACATTTTGTATATAATGCATTATGTGCGATGACAGTTGGAAAAGTGTTAGGAATAACATATGAACAAATTAAGCAAGGAATTGCAAGTTTTGAATTAACACAAAAAAGAATGGATATGAAAAAGCTAGATAATGGAGCATTGATTATAAATGATGCATATAATGCAAGTTTTGAGTCAATGAAAGTAAGTCTGGAATTTTTATCAAAACACACAGGAAAAAGAAAAATTGCAGTTTTAGGAGATATGTTTGAATTAGGAGAATATACAGAAGAATTGCATAGAAAAGTAGGAGAAGAAGTTGTAAAAAATAAAATAGATATATTAATTTGTGCAGGTGAAAACTCAAAATATATAATAGATGAAGTAAAAAAGCATAGTAATATTAAGACATATTTTATGAACAATAATGAAGAAATTGTGGAAAAGTTAAACCAAGAATTAAAAAAAGGAGATGTTGTTTTAGTAAAAGCTTCAAATGGAATGAAATTTTTTGAAATTTGTCAAAAAGTATAGATTTTTTTTTCAAAAATTGATATAATGCGGATACCAATTATTTTTGGGAGGACGTCAAATGAAATTCAAAGATTATTACAAAATATTAGAACTAGAAAGTAGTAAAGTAACAGAGGAACAAATAAAAACAGCATACAGAAAACAAGCCAAGAAATATCATCCAGATGTAAATGTAGGAAATAAACTAGCAGAAGAAAGAATAAAAGATGTAAATGAAGCATATAGAATATTATCAAATCCAACTACGAAAAGAAAATATGACAGAACATGGAATTATAATATAGGGTATAAAAAGAGAAAAAGCAAGCAAAGAACATCAGGAGAAGTGGCAAGTGAATTTTTTGGAATGTTTTTTGGGAATAGTAATATAAAAGAGGAGATTGCTCAAAGCAAACTACCACCAGTAAAAGGTGAAAACATAGAAACAGAAATAAATATAACAATAGAAGATGGGTTCTATGGCGCTGAGAAAAAAATTGTGTTAAATGATTTAGAGGGAAAACCAAGAGCAATAACATTAAAAGTTCCAGAAGGTATACAAAATGGAGAAAAAATAAGGCTAATTGGACAAGGTAGACAAGGAAAAAATGGTGGAAAAAATGGGGATTTATATATAAAAATAAATATCGAAAATGGAAAAAAATACAAATTAGAAGGATATGATTTATATACTACAATTCCAATTTCACCATGGGAAGCGGCATTAGGAACAAAAGCAAAAATTAATTCGATAGATGATAGTAAAACAGCAGTATTAATCCCTAGTGGTATACAGTCAGGAGAAGTTATAACAATACCAGAAAAAGGGTATAAAATGCAGAATGGTAATAGAGGAAATCTTATAGCACAAATAAAAATTGTAGTTCCAGAAAAGTTAACAAACGAAGAAAAAGAAATGTTTAAAAAATTAAAAGAAATATCAAAATTTAATCCTAGAAGGGTTTAGAACTTATAATAAAATATTGTAAAACACTGAAATATCAGCAAAAGTATTGACAAATGGCATTAAACAGGGTATAATTAAGTATGTGAGTTCGTAAACATAAGATAAGCTATGGATTAAATCATAGGAATGAGGTGTAAATATACATGGAGATGTTACAAGGAAAACATTTTAGCATAACAGATCCAAAAGGAGTAAATACAGTAATTTATCAAATAAACAAAACAAAAAAGGAATTTTTAAAAGATTATCCCAAGTATACTGTTGAAAGATTAGATTTCACAGAAGAAATAAGAGGAGAAAATCGTAGAAAAACCTTTTATGTTGACGAGCCACAACCAAATGGAAATCAATTAGTAATATTATCATTCGGAAAAGAAAATGTTGTAATAAACTCAGGAATACTAATTGATGACGAGGTTAGGATATCAAAAACACCAACACCATTTAAGTTTAATACATTATATTCAGAAGAAGAACAGGAATTTAAAGAATTTAACTATACACCAAATATGAAAAGAGACATATGTGTTATAGATCCTGAAACTACAGAAGAATTAAAACCTAGACTTTATTATGATGAAAATGAAGATAAAGTAAAGGGCAGATGTAAATTAAAGCCATACAAATCTTATTTCGCTTTTGAAGTAAGGGATGATGATGGTAAAGTTTAAGGAGGGCAATTTACTATGGTAAATAGCACAGTAAATGGAAAAAAAATAGGAAGTGCTGCAGGAAAAGATGATAAGGTAAGACTAGATTATTGCATTTGTGGCAAAAAAAGCAAAGAAAAAGGATTAGATGCAAAGATAAATGGAGCTAAGCCTTCAATATCTTTAATAAGTTCATTAAGAGAAAATGGACAAATAATAAACGAGACTAGTGAATATGTATCTATAAAAGCATATCCTGGAAAAAATCCTAATAAAGTAAAGAAGAGCGAAGATATTACACATTAGAATATAATTGTAACTAAAGAGAAGGTGATTTATATATGAACTACAAGGTAGAAGGAGCAATAAGAAAAAATAAAAAATATTTTATACTATTTGGAATACTATGGCTATTTATAGCCATAGTATTAATTGTGCCATTAGTTAATGCATATTATATGCCCGTACCAGAAGGAAGTTCACTTGGAAAATTAGGCATATTTGCAGACTCGATGAAGAATCCATTTAAGGCATTAGGGTCAATAATAAATAATGGGTATATGACCTCATATTTAAAATGTCTTGGAGTATTTTCAATAATATTTATGATATTTTTCATAGTAGGAGTTGCTAGGTCTGCACCTAAAAACGAGTATACAGATTTTGAACATGGTTCAAGTGACTGGAGCAAAAATGGAGAACAATATACAGTTTTGAATAATAAAAAAGGAATAGTATTAGCAGAAAATAACTATTTACCAGTAGATAAGAGAGGAAACGTAAACGTACTAGTAGTCGGAGGTTCTGGTTCTGGTAAATCAGCATCATATTCAATTCCTAATGCATGTCAACTATTAGGATCATATGTATTTACAGACCCTAAAGGAGAATTATATGATAAAACAGCAGGATATTTAAAGTCACATGGATATGAAATAAAAGTATTAAATTTAGTAAAACCACAAAACAGTGATGGATATAATCCATTACATCATATAACATCAGAAATAGATGTAGACGTTATTGCAAATACAATTGTAAAAGGACAAAAAACAGATGGTGGAGGTTCAGACCCATTCTGGGATGACTCGGCAGAAATGTTATTAAAAGCTTTGATATATTATTTAATGGCAACAAGACCAGAGGAAGAACAAAATTTAGCAAGTTGTGCAGAATTAGTAAGAGCGGCAAACTCAAATGGAGGAAGTAACTTGCTTACAGAATTAATAAGTAAATTACCATATGACCATCCTGCTAGAATGAACTATAAATCTATAGAGATTGCACCAGAAAAAACATATAGTTCAATACTAAGTACATTGCAATCAAAATTAGGAAAATTTGATTCAAAAGAAATAGCAGAATTAACATCAACAGATACAATTGATTTTGAAGAAATAGGAAACAAAAAGACAGCAGTTTATGTAATATCATCAGATACACATACAGCATATGACTTTTTATTAACAATATTCTTCTCACAAATGATTCAGCAATTATATAATTATGCTGATGATAATGGAGGAGCTTTAAAGGTACCAACATATTTTATATTAGACGAGTTTGCTAATATAGGAAAAATACCTGATTTTGATAAAAAGATATCAACATCAAGAAGTAGAAAAATTTCATTTAGTGTAATACTACAGAACTTAGACCAATTAGAAGCAATATATGAAAAATCATATGAAACAATAATAGGTAACTGTGATACACATTTATTTTTAGGAAGTAACTCATATAAAACAGTTGAATATTTTTCAAAAGCACTTGGTGAAAAAACAATTGAAAGAGATAGTATATCAGTAAGTAGAGACAAACAATATTTTAGAACTGGTCAAAGTACATCAGATCAAGTAATGGCAAGAGCGTTGATGACACCAGATGAATTAAGAAGAATGGATAATGATTTATGTATTATTTTTGAAAAAGGAATAAAACCTGTAAAAGCAAATAAATTTTATTATTTTAAACACAGAGATATGGTAAATTCACTAGACAAAGTAAAAGTAAGTCATAATGATATTGAAGAACTTGACAGAGGAACATGGAGAAAATTCAATCCATATAATCCTTGGGTAGAAGATACAACTGAGAAACAAGCTGAGAATCTTAAAGTTGAGTCTTTAGACGATTTATTTGATGAAACACCAGCTAAAAAAGAAGAGAAACCACTTGCTACAGTTGGAGCAATTAATAATAATAATAGTAATGTTGAGAAAAAACAGGGAGTATCATCGCTAGATAGTATGTTTGAAGATGTTTCACCTGTATCAGATGTAAAAACTGCAAATGTTCAACAAGAAAATGATGAAGACTCATATGATTTACAAAAAGAACTTGAAGCTAAATTTGATGAATTATTTGGACCAATGGATGATTAATAATAACCAAAAACTCATATAGTTTTAAACTGTATGAGTTTTTTTGCTGCAGTTTTCACAAAAAAGCAATTTCGGGAATACAAAATTGCACGGAAAAAAAGCGATCTCGAGTGTGCAAAATTGCACAGAAAAAAAGCGATCTCAGGTGTGCAAAAACGAAAAAATATTCGTAAAAGTATTGCAAAAAAAAATAAAATAATATAAAATAATAAAACAAGAAAAAAGAAAGGAAGAAATAAATATGAAATTTGTACATATAGCAGATATGCATTTTGATTCTCCATTTGCAACATTATCAGACAA
>ERZ837380.1715-NODE-1715-length-26292-cov-6.593704_pt1 | contig 26292 bp, 19 predicted proteins | sample MGYA00519685_ERZ837380 | MGnify/ENA primary metagenome ERZ837380 (study PRJEB31850, sample SAMEA3708817) | human gut metagenome | biome: human gut; feature: human-associated habitat; material: faeces | place: China | collected 2014 ...
CGCGCAAGTATATCGACGAAAAGCAGTTTGCCCCCGGCTCCATGCTGCCGAAGGTCCAGGCCGCCATGTCGTTTGCTGAGAGCAAGCCCGGCCGCGTCGCACTCATCACTCTTCTTGAAAAGGCAGCCGAGGGCATCGAGGGCAAGACCGGCACCCGCGTGCAGATGTAAGACATTTCCATAAGACCCATAGTTTTTCACCAACCTTGCGAACAGGCCCATCTTTTTAGGCGAGCCTGTTCGCATTTATATATGTGCCAAGTATGGGTGAAGTCTAACGTGTGAAAGTCCAGAGCACATCCAATGGCGGGAATTGCATATCCGAACAGCATGAGCTGATGTTCTCTTTTATTGATTTCAGCAGCGCGGAATATATCCGATGATCCAAATCCCAAAATTATAGTTGTGCAGATATAAATTCTTACTTACACAAGCTCACGGATGTCTTTGAACTTTATTTCGGGTTCGCCAGAGAGAATATAGAAGAATTACTTTGATTTGTGATGAAAATGCATATCATCTTCGGTGTGCGGCGGCATCTTTTCTGCAATGACACTGGCCATATATCTCAATAATTTCCGAGACTAAATCGATTTCTGTACCATCATTATTAATGAAGCAATGAAGAAGCCCAAGTTTTTCTGCTGTCCGACATTTAGCATCAAATCTAATTTGTGTAAAGGTAAGATGTATGTACTTGATGGCAATGGGGTAAAGTGCGAGTGTGTCATAACCGATGAAGGAAATAACATACTTGAAATCAAGAATACCGAAGTCAGCGAGAACGCGGTAGTCGCCGGTGAGACCGCCGGCTTTGAGAAGCGGGGCGGTTTCCAGAATCGCCATGTATTCCGAAGCCATTTTGGCGGTGTCGATCACCGCCTGCAATGCGTCCTGTGCGCCGGGGACGTTAACACACTCCTGCCGGTACAGCACGCTGCCCTTGCCGGAGATGCGGCAGAGACGCCCTTTTTCCCAGCAGACGGGCAGGTGGTGATCCTCGATCGGTTCTACCGTGAAACCGTTTTGCCGAAGCCGAATGGCGGTTTCTTCAAGGAAACGAAGCTGCGCGGTTTCGTTCTGATCGTTCATTGTGAAGTCCTCCTCGTAAGCAAAAAAATAGGCCGGAGCATCCTAAAAATGCTCCGGCCGGTTGACGGATTAAGTTGTGAAATGAAAAAGGGCGCCTTTTTGATGGCCTCGACGAAACCAACAAACAGGCGCCCGAAAGATCGTATGAAATTTTGAGGAAAGAACGCTCTAATTTGCGCCCGCAAAAAGGGCGCTTCTTTGAATTCTGCCCTTGAAATCGCAAAAGGGGGAGTTCAAATCTCTCCGGTTACCAAAATAACGCGAAAATATCTTTTTTTCTGAGTGCGGAATTTGAAATAAAAAAAGGCGGCAACCCTTTGGTATTCTAAGCGTTTCGCTTAAAATATCCGAATTGTTGCCACCTTATGGTGGAGGCGGCGGGAGTCGAACCCGCGTCCGAAAGCACTTTAACAGGACTTTCTCCGGGCGCAGTCAGGATTTAAACATTCCCTCCGCGCAAGGACACCTGACGGACCTTACGCTTTGGTAGAGTCATGATGCGTGGGCAGGTCAACTCTTTCCCGCCTCACGGACGCCACGTTTACGACGCCTTCCCCGGTCCGTGGCCTCTCCGGTTCAGACGGCCGCCTACTTAGGCAGCGAGAGCAACTTCGTTGTTGTTCTTTAATTTATAAGTTACCCGTTTTATAGAGGCCAGGCGCCTCTGCCCGCTTATCCTGCCTCCACACCCCCGTCGAAACCGGTACGCCCCCGTGTGAGCGGCGCACGACAAGTGCGCCGCGAATACGGGAAACCCGTCAGGTATGCGAAAGCAAAAGGAAATGAAATTACATCTTCTCCGGCTCGGGATAGTCAACGCCCTGCGTATCCACGCGGATGGTCTTGATGACCTGTGGCTTTTTCGGCATGTCGTTGTACATGTTGCGGTTCACGCGGGAGATATCCACAGCGGCCTGCGCATTCTCGGTGATCTTTCCAAACGCCGCATACTGACCGTCAAGGTGCGGCGCGTCGGCCACCATGATGAAAAACTGGCTGCCCGCGCTGTCGGGGATCATCGTGCGCGCCATCGAGAGAACGCCCAGCGTGTGCTTGAGGTCGTTCTTGAAGCCGTTGGCGGAAAACTCGCCCTTGATCTCGTAGCCGGGACCGCCCGTGCCGTTGCCATCCGGGTCGCCGCCCTGGATCATAAAGCCGGGGATGACGCGGTGGAACACCACGCCGTCGTAAAAGCCGGAGTTTGCCAGCGCGATGAAGTTATTGACTGTGTTGGGCGCGATCTCTGGATAGAGTTCGCCGCTCATCACCGCGCCGCTTTCCATTTCGATGGTCACGATCGGATTTGCCATAATTTCTCTCCTTATCTCCGCGCTTTCATTGCGCGGTCGATCTCGCGCTTGGCGTCACGCTTGGCGGCGTCCTCGCGCTTGTCGTAGTTTTTCTTACCCTTGCACACGCCGACTTCGACCTTCACGCGCGCGTCCTTGAAGTAAACGCTCAGCGGGATCAGCGCGTAGCCGTCCTGCTTGATGAGCGAATAGAGCTTGCCTATCTCGCGCTTGTGCAGAAGGAGTTTTTTGGGCCGGTCGGGGTCATGGTTGAAGATATTGCCCTTGTCGTAGGGCGAAATGTGCATCGACAGCACGTTCGCCTCGCCGTTTTTGACGATGACATAGCTGTCTTTCAGGTTGAGCGTGCCGGCGCGGATGGACTTGACCTCCGTGCCCTTGAGCTCGATGCCCGCCTCGTAGCGGTCTTCGACAAAATAGTCGTGGAACGCCTTGCGGTTCTGCGCCGCGATTTTTATCCCTTTTTTCTCCGCCACGGCACATCGCCTCCTTTGCGCTTCCATGATAGTGTAGCATACTTTTTCGCCCAGCACAAGGGCTGTCACAAAAACGTAACAATTCGAAAAAGCGCCACATTCCGCTCTATTCTGCCCATCCACTTTAATTTATAGTAGAATTCCGCCCGCCGCCGTGCTATAATTTTAGTATCTATCCCATGCTTTGGCGGTGATCCGCCGCACTCAGGAGGCAGTTTTATCATGGATCTGACCGAACGCCAGCTTTCCCGCGAGACGATCTACGAGGGAAAAATTCTGCATATCTACCGCGACGACGTGCTCCTGCCCAACGGCAGAACGAGCGTGCGCGAGGTCGCCGACCACCCCGGCGGCGTCGCCATTGTCGCCCTTGACGAAAACGACAACGTGCTCACCGTGAAGCAGTACCGCTATGTCTTCTCCCGTGTGCTTGAGGAAATTCCCGCAGGGAAACTGGAGCGTGGCGAGGACCCCGATGAGGCCGCGCTGCGCGAACTCAGGGAGGAAACAGGCGCGACGCCGAAGCGCATGACGAATCTCGGCAAGCTCCTCGTCTCCCCCGGCTGCTACAGCGAAGTGCTGCACCTTTATCTTGCCGAGGGGCTGAGCTTCGGCGAGCAAAATCCCGACGAGGACGAATTTTTAGAGCTTTACCGCACGCCGTTTTCCGACATGCTCGCGCGCGTGATGCGCGGCGAGATCGAAGACGCGAAGACCGTCTGCGGTATCCTCAAGGTCCACGCCCTGCGCACAGCGCAAAAAGAGAGACAGGAGAAAGAAAACTGATGGAACAGAAGAAGACCGTCCTCATTGTCGAGGACGAGAAAAATATCGTCGATATCATCCGCTTCAACCTCCAGCGTACGGGCTATAACACGCTCGAGGCCTACGACGGTGAGGCGGGCCTTGCCATGGCGCGTGAGAAAAAGCCCGACCTCATTCTTCTTGACGTGATGATGCCCAAAATGATGGGCTTTGACGTCTGCCGCGCGCTGCGCGCCGAGGGCGACAACGTCCCCGTCATCATCCTGACCGCGCGCGAAGAGGAGGAGGACAAGATCTTGGGCCTTGAGATCGGCGCGGACGACTACATCACCAAGCCCTTTTCCATGCGCGAGCTGCTCGCGCGCGTCAAGGCGAACATCCGCCGCACAACGATGCTCTCCGCTCCCGCGGCGGAGGACAACGCCATGAGCGCCGGCGGCGGCATCACCATCAACACCGACAGCTTCCAGGTGCGCAAAAACGGCGTGCCCATCGACCTCACGCAGCGCGAGTATGAGCTTTTGACGTTCCTCGCGAGCCACCCCGGCAAGGTCTTCTCCCGCGTCGATCTGATGGAGCAGGTCTGGAACTACGGCTACGTCGGCGACGACGCGCGCACGGTGGACGTCACCGTCCGCCGCCTGCGCGAAAAGATCGAGGACAACCCCGCCGCGCCGGCCTACATCCTCACGCGCCGCGGCGTGGGCTATTATTTCTCCGCGCAGGCGTAAATTGCACGCACTTTCCTGGGAAAGGAGTCTCCTGCTATGTTCCGCAGCCTGCATATGAAGCTCGTGATGATCATGCTGCTGCTCGTCACCTCGTTGATGGCGGTGGTGGGCGCGTTTTTGATGACCAGCGTCACGAACTTCTACATTGACGATTTTTATGAGCAGATGAGCGAGGTGTTCGGCGAGTCCAACGCCGAGTTCGTCAGCTCGCTGCGCGAAGAGGCGGCGCAGGAGGACGGCGCCGCGCGCCTGCAAACGATGCTCGAGGCCTACTCCGGCACACTGAGCATCGACTCGCGCAACCGAAACTACTACATTCTCGACGGCCGCAGCGGCGAAGTGCTTGCTTCGAGCAACGAGGACGGCCAGCTTTTGGAGCAGACGGAAAATATCCTCACCGCGCGCAACGGCGAGGTCGGCGATCACAGCGACCTTGCCGCAAGCTATATGGATGTTGCCATTCCCATCTCCGGCGGTGACAACAGCTTCATCATTTATATCCGCGACAGCCGCACCACGGTCTCGTCGCTGAACTCTGAGCTGCTGTTCATCATTCTGCAAGCACTGCTCGTCGGTCTTCTCGTCTCGGTGCTTTTGTCGCTCCTGCTCGCCAAGACCATGATCGACCCCATTGAAAAACTGACCGAGGGCGCCGAGCGCATCGCGACCGGCGACTTTGACGAAACGCTTGCTGTCGAATCGACGGACGAGATCGGCGTTCTGACCACCACATTCAACGACATGGCGTCCGTGCTCCACTCCACGCTCGAAGCCGTGGAGAACGAGCGCAACAAGCTCGACACGCTGTTTCTCCACATGAGCGATGGCGTCGTCGCCTACGACGGCAGCGGCAAGCTCATCCACTGCAACCCCGCCGCGTGCGAGCTGCTTGGCCGCACGGCGGACGAGTGCGTGTACGGTGAGCTGTTTGAATCCATCTGCCCGTTTTCCCATGTCATCACCATGCAGCGCAGCGACTATGTGGAAGGGGAACTTTCCGTCGGCGAGCGCAGCGTAGAGCTCTACTTCGCCCCCTTCTCCGATGAGGAGAGCGGCGGCGTTCTGATCGTGCTGCATGACGTGACCGAGCAGCGCAAGACCGAGGAGCGCCGCAAGGAATTTGTCGCCAACGTCTCCCACGAGCTGCGCACCCCCCTCACCAATGTCCGCTCTTATGCCGAGACCATTCGGGAGGCGGGCGACGATCTGAGCCGCGAGACAGAGAATGACTTTCTCGACGTTGTCATCAGCGAAACAGACCGCATGACCCACATCGTGCAGGACCTCCTGACGCTCTCGCGCCTTGACTCCGGCCGCAGCGAGATGAATATGGCGCGCTTCCCGTTCTCCGCCGCCATCGACTCCGTGCTCCGCTCGACGGAGCTTGAGGCCCGCCGCCACAAGCACGAGCTCACGCACGACTACACCGAAAATCTCCCGCTCATCATGGGCGATCGCGGCCGCATCGAGCAGGTCATGCTCAACGTCCTCAGCAATGCCGTCAAGTACACGCCCGACGGCGGCCACATCCGCGTCACCGCGGGCAGCGAGGGCGAAACTGTCTGGATGGAGGTCGCGGACGACGGCATCGGCATTCCCGAGGCCGACCGCAGCCGCATTTTCGAGCGCTTCTACCGCGTCGACAAGGCAAGATCGCGCGAATCCGGTGGCACTGGCCTCGGCCTTTCCATCGCGACGGAGATCGTCCAGCGTCACCACGGCTCGCTCACGCTCGTTGACCGCCCCGGCCCCGGCACGACCGTCCGCTTAGAGCTTCCTATCACCCAGCCCATCGGTGGGGAGGATTCCCATGAATAAGAACGCCACGCTCATGAGCCATCTGCAAAACGCCGCGATCGCCGTTTTGACCGTTACTGCCGTGCTGCTTTTGATCCAGACGCCGCTTGTCGGCGACCTTGCGGGCAAGACACCCTACGAGCTCGCGCAGGACTGGCTCGCGGGCGACACCTCGACCGATACCGCCGTCACCACCGATCTGACCGAGCTCGCGCTCCCCGTGCGCGTGGTGTTCACGAACGAATACGCCCGCTACGGGCTCAGCGCCATCACGACGCTTGACACAGATTTTGAGCTCGCCGGCGCGTTTTTCGGCGAGGCGCTTGGCTCTGCTACCACTTATGAAGCGTGCAGCGGTGAAAAGCTGCTCACCGCACTGCACGCAAGCAGCATCTACCTCGATCTGGAGGCCCCCACGCCGCTCGAAGTGCTCAGCCGCATTCTCGGCGTCAACGACGCGCCGGAGTCCTCGCTCCTGCGCGTCACGCGGCTTGTGCTCTGCCCCGCGGAAAACGGCGCGACGCTCTATTTGCAGGACGCCAATCAGGGCTTTTTTGTCAGCCGGACGGCGGTAAGCAGCGCGACACTGCGCGAAGCGCTCGCCTCGCTCGATGGCAACGGCACAGATTTTGCGTTCTCGCTCTCCGGCGAGTTCTCTCAGCTCTCGCCCTACACGCTCATTTTCAGCGAACCGCCGCAGCGCTACACGCTCTCGGCGAGCAATGCCCTCACCGATCAGGCGACATTTCTGCGCCTTGCGGAGTTCAACCCCCACACGGAAAGCGGCTACACCGACTCCTCCGGCAACACCATTATCAAAGAGGTCTACGGCACGCTGCGCCTTGAGCCCGACGGCAGCGTCTTCTATCAGGGTGCGGACGAGGCCGAGGCGGGCTCGCTCTACTATGTCTCCGCCGCCTCGACCGGAAAGCCCACGATGCTCGAAGCCGTCGCGGGCGCGCAGCGCCTCGCCTTCACGCTGCTTCGCGACGTAAGCGGCGACGCCGAGCTCTATCTCAGCGAGATCGACAGCAGCAACAAGCGCTTCACCGTGAGCTTCGACTACGCGGTCGGCGGTACGCCGCTGCGCTTTTCCGACGGCAGCCACGCCGCTACGGTCACGATCGAAGACCAGACCATCACGGAATTTTTCCTCCACTGCCGCAGCTATACGCTCAGCGACTCTCCCGCGCTGCTGCTGCCCATCCGGCAGGCCGCGGCCATCGCGGGCAGCAAATATCTGGGCGCCGAGCTGCACGTCTGCTACGATGAACGCGGTGCGGACACCGTCGGTGTCGGCTGGTTTGCCGACTGATCTTTCCGGAAAGGACACCCGAACATGAAAACCTCGCGGCTCAAAAATATCGTCATCGTCATTTTGCTGCTCGTCAACGCGTTTCTGCTCTTTCTGCTGCTCAGCCGCCGCGCCGAGGAGCGCGACTCGAACGAGCGCCGCGTCGAGCAGCTCTGCACGCTTTTTGAAAAAAACGGCGTCGACTTCGACCGCGCGCTGCTGCCCGACGAGGAAGCACACCTCTCCCTCTCGCTTGAGCGCGACGCCGCACGCGAAGAGGCTTTCGCCTCCGCCCTGCTCGGCACTGCCGAGAGCAGCGATTCCGGCGGCGGCGTGAGCCGCTTCACCGGCGAATACGGCTCGTGCTCCATCCGCTCCGGCGGCACGGCCGACGCGCTTCTCTCCCGACCGGTCGACGATCCCGAGGGCTTTAGCAAGCAGCTTTTCAAAACGTTTGGCTATACTTTTCTCACCTCCCAGCTCACGGATGGCAGCGGCAGCGTCACGGGCATGCGCAGCGAAAAGGGACAACTCATCTTTAACGCATCTTTGACGCTCACGTTTTCCGACAGCTCGCTCACCGGCGTTTCCGGTACCTTTCTGCCCGCGCTCGACGAGGGCCGCCGCACAGACGGCCTCGACGCGGTCGATGCGCTTGTACATTTTCTGGACTATTGCAGCGTTTCGGGCGTCGTCTGTACCGAGGTCCGAGCGCTGGACGAAGGGTATCTTCTCCAGACGTCGTCTGCCTCGCCGCTACGGCTGCAAGGCGTGTGGCGCATCTCCACGGATGTCAGCAGTTATTATGTGAACTGCAAGACCGGTGAGATCACCCGAGAATGAAATTTTTCTTACAGCATTTCTAATTTCTTACTGCGCAGCATTGCTTTTTCTGTTTTTTTTGGTATACTGTTGATGTATTATGTGAATACCATGAGCAGGCGGTTTTCCCCTGCTGTTTTTACGATAAGGAAAAGAAGTCTCACCGTCTCTTATTAAGGAGTTACTATGACGAAATACATCGTGCAGGGCGGTCATCCGCTCTTTGGTGAAGTGCACATCAGCGGCGCGAAGAACGCCGCGGTCGCCATCATTCCCGCCGCCCTTCTGGTCGACGGCATCTGCCGCATCGAAAATATTCCCCAGATCTCCGACGTGACCGCGCTGCTCAAAATTTTGGAGCAGCTCGGCGCGAATGTCCGTTTCCTCAACCGCAGCGATGTTGAGATCGACTGCCGCCATATTGCCACCACGCAGGTCTCGCAGGAGCTTGCGCACAAGATCCGCGCCTCCTACTACCTCATCGGCGCGCTGCTCGGCCGCTTCGGCGAGGCCGAGGTCTCGATGCCCGGCGGCTGCAACTTCGGCGGCGTGCGCCCCATCGACCAGCATGTCAAGGGCTTCGCCGCCATGGGTGCCGAGGTGCGCGAGGGCGACTTCATCTGCGCCAAGGCAAGCGGCGACCGCATGAAGGGCGCGAACGTCTACCTCGACGTGGTCTCCGTCGGTGCGACGATGAACATTATGATGGCCGCGACGCTCGCCGACGGCACCACCGTCATCGAAAACGCTGCCAAGGAGCCGCATATCGTCGACCTTGCCAACTTCTTAAACTCCATGGGCGCGAACATCAAGGGCGCCGGCACCGACACCATCCGCATTTTCGGCGTGGACAAGCTCCACGGCGGCACGTATGCCATTATCCCCGACCAAATCGAGGCGGGCACCTACATGGCGGCTGTCGCCGCCTGCGGCGGACAAGTCCTCGTGCGCGGCATCATCCCCAAGCACATGGACTGCATCACCGCCAAGCTCCAGGAGATGGGCGTGCAGGTCGAGGAGCAGGACGACACGCTGCTCGTGCGCCGCTCGGGCAAGCTTCGCCGCACCAACGTCAAGACGCTGCCCTATCCCGGCTTCCCGACCGATATGCAGCCACAGATCACCGTTGCCCTCTGCCTTGCCGAGGGGACGAGCATGGTCACCGAGGGCGTGTGGGACAACCGTTACCGCTACGTCGGCGAACTGACGCGCATGGGCGCGCAGATCCGCGTCGAGGGCCGCAGCGCCGTCATCGAAGGCGTCGACCACCTGACCGCTGCGAGCGTGCAGGCCTACGATCTCCGCGCGGGCGCCGCCATGGTCATCGCCGCACTGGCCGCCGAGGGCACGAGCGAGGTCTCGAACGTCCACTATATCGAGCGCGGCTATGAGGATATCATCGGCAAGCTCCGCAACCTCGGCGCGCAGATCGACAGCGTCGAGTGCGACGAGACCGTTGAGACCCGCCAGATCGGCTGATTCAATCAAAAAAGCGCCTTGCCGCGGCAAGGCGCTTTTCTTTTGGAAAGGATATTATGTATACCGATATCTACACCGCTTCCCTGCCGCCGGAGCTCCTCGCCATGGCCGAAACGCCCGTGATGCAGCGGCTTTTGCGCGTCGGCATGCACTGCGGCTGCGAATACACGGCCTATCCCATCTACCGCGACGCCGTTGCGCCGTATTCACGCTATACGCATTCGCTCGGCACAGCGGCCATCGTCTGGCACTTCACGCATGACTTGAAGCAATCTGTCGCGGGACTACTGCATGACATTGCGACGCCCGCGTTCGCCCACGTGGTCGACTTTCTGAACGGTGACCACATGCGGCAGGAATCGACCGAAAGCCGCACACGCATGATGATCGCCTCGTCGCCGGAACTCATGGCGCTGCTCGATAAAAGCGGCCTGACGCTCGACGATGTGGACGACTACCACCGCTATCCCATCGCCGACAACGATTCGCCCCGTCTCTCCGCCGACCGGCTCGAATATACGCTCGGCAACGCGCATCTTGTTTTCCACTGTCCAAAAGCAGAGCTGAAACGCATTTTTGACGACATCTTTGTCGGCAAAAACGAGGACAGCGGAGATGAGCTCTGTTTTGCGCACGCGGAGATTGCCGACATCTTTACCCAGCTCTCGCTGCGGCAGTCGGAGTGGTTCGTCTCCGATGACGACCGCTTCAGCATGCAGGCATTGGCCGATCTCCTGCGCGAGGCACAGCAGCGCAGTGTGCTGACGGTGGATGATCTCTACCTCGACGAACCTCATGTCATCGCCCTGCTCCTCTCTGATCCGGTCCTCGCCGCGCGCTGGCAGGATTATCGCCGCATCACCGGCACACAGTCCGGCGCAGAAAAGCCGGAGGGTACTTACGCCGTCAAGGTCGCCGCCAAAAAACGCAGCATCGACCCGCTGGTGCAGACAAGCGACGGCCTTCGGCACTTCACCACAGTCAATGCGGACTATGCATCAAAGCTCGCCGCCTTCCGCTCGGATGATTTTGACCGCTGGGTTTGGGCCAAATACGAATAAAAGGAGTGTGAAGCCGATGGCTTCGCACTCCTTTCCATTTTAGGCGATAAGAAAGCAGCAGGTCTTGCGACCTGCTGCTTTTTGAAGTCTTTGGATTACCCTTGAGAGATCAATTAGACCTCAGTCTCGATGACAACGCCGGAACCGACGGTACGGCCGCCCTCGCGGATAGCGAAGCGGAGGCCCTTCTCGATAGCGATCGGGGTGATCAGCTCGACCTTCATGTCGACGTTATCGCCGGGCATGCACATCTCGGTGCCCTCGGGCAGGGTGATGACGCCGGTGACGTCGGTGGTACGGAAGTAGAACTGAGGACGATAGTTGTTGAAGAACGGGGTGTGACGGCCGCCCTCGTCCTTGTTCAGGACGTAGACCTGACCAACGAACTTGGTGAGGGGGTGAATGGAGCCCGGCTTGCAGAGAACCTGACCGCGCTCGATCTCGTTCTTGGCAACACCACGCAGCAGGGTACCGATGTTATCACCGGCCTCGGCGTAGTCGAGCAGCTTGTGGAACATTTCGATACCGGTGACGACGGTCTTGCGGCGCTCGTCGGTCAGACCGATGATCTCGACTTCCTCGCTGAGTTTGAGCTGGCCACGCTCAACACGGCCGGTAGCGACGGTACCACGACCGGAGATCGTGAAGACGTCCTCAACGGGCATCAGGAACGGCTGGTCGGCCTTACGGTCGGGCGTGGGGATCCAGGTATCGACAGCGTCCATGAGCTCGTGCATGCACTTGTACTCGGGAGCGTCGAGATCCTTGGACTCGGAGATCAGGGCGTTCAGAGCGCTGCCGCGGATGATCGGGGTCTCGTCGCCGGGGAAGCTGTAGAAGTCGAGCATCTCGCGGACTTCCATCTCGACGAGCTCGAGCAGCTCTTCATCGTCGACCTGGTCGCACTTGTTCAGGAAAACGAGAACGGAAGGCACGTTGACCTGACGGGCGAGCAGCAGGTGCTCACGAGTCTGGGCCATGGGGCCGTCGGAAGCAGCGATGACCAAGATAGCGCCGTCCATCTGAGCAGCGCCGGTGATCATGTTCTTGATATAGTCGGCGTGGCCCGGGCAGTCAACGTGAGCGTAGTGACGCTTGTCGGTCTCGTACTCAACGTGAGCGGTGTTGATCGTGATACCACGAGCCTTCTCTTCGGGGGCCTTATCGATGGAAGCGTAGTCCTCGAACTGAGCCTGACCCTTCAGAGCCAGATACTTGGTGATAGCGGCGGTCAGAGTGGTCTTGCCGTGGTCAACATGGCCGATGGTGCCAATGTTAACATGGGGCTTATTTCTTTCAAACTTCTGCTTTGCCATTTGAAATATTCCTCCTGTTAAAAATGAATATAAATTGATAGCAGCTTTGGCGATATGTGTTTCCGCACATCAAGTACATAATACAATAGATTGTGCGGAAACACAAGAGAAATTTTTCTTTTTACAGAAAATTAATCTCTGGAACGAGCCTTGATCAGCTCCTCGGTCTTGCTCTTGGGCAGCTCAGCATTGTGGCTGGGCTCCATGGAGTAGTTGCCGCGGCCCTGAGTCTTGGAACGCAGGTCGGTAGCGTAGCCGAACATCTCAGCCAGAGGAACGTTGGCGTCGATCTGGACAGCACCGGTACGGGTGATCTGGCCCAGAATGTTGCCGCGGCGAGCAGTGATGTCACCGATAACGGTGCCCATGTACTCATCGGGAACAGTGACGGAAACTTTCATGATGGGCTCCAGAATGGTGGGATCGGCCTTCCGGCAGGCTTCCTTGAAAGCCATGGAACCGGCGATCTTAAATGCCATTTCGGAGGAGTCGACCTCGTGATAAGAGCCATCGTACAGGGTGACCTTTACGTCAACAACGGGGTAACCGGCCAGAACACCGGCCTCCATTGCGCCCTGAATACCGGCGTCAACGGCAGGGATATACTCCTTGGGGATGGCGCCGCCGACAACGGCGTTGATGAACTCGTAACCCTTGCCGGGCTCATTGGGCTCCACATGGATCTTAACGTGACCGTACTGGCCCTTACCACCGGACTGGCGGGCGTACTTGGTCTCCTGATCCACGGCCTTGCGGATGGTCTCCTTGTAGGAAACCTGGGGAGCGCCAACGTTGGCTTCAACCTTGAACTCACGGAGCAGACGGTCAACAATGATCTCCAGGTGCAGCTCGCCCATGCCGGCGATGATGGTCTGCCCGGTTTCCTTGTTGGTGTAGGTCCGGAAGGTGGGGTCTTCTTCAGCCAGCTTGCTCAGGGCGATGCCCATCTTTTCCTGACCGGCCTTGGTCTTGGGCTCGATAGCGACTTCGATAACGGGATCAGGGAAGACCATGGACTCCAGGATGATGGGGTGGTTCTCGTCGCAGAAGGTATCACCGGTGGTGGTGTTCTTCACACCGACAGCGGCGGCGATATCACCGGCGTAAACCATGTCAATATCTTCCCGGTGGTTGGCATGCATCTGCAGGATGCGGCCCAAACGCTCCTTGGTGCCCTTGGTGCAGTTCAGAACGGTGCTGCCCTTTTCCAGAGTACCGGAGTACACACGGAAGTAGCACAGCTTGCCGACGTAGGGGTCGGTTGCGATCTTGAACGCCAGAGCGGAGAAGGGTGCGTCATCGGAAGCGGGACGGAAGTCCTCTTCCTCAGTCTCGGGGTTCACGCCCTTGATGCCCTTCTTGTCCAGGGGAGAGGGCATATAGTCAACAACAGCATCCAGGACTTCCTGAACACCCTTGTTCTTATAAGAGGTACCGCAGACAACGGGAACCATCTCGTTGGCAATGGTAGCGCGACGGATCACGGCCTTGATCTCGGGGACGGTGATCTCCTCACCCTCCAGGTACTTCATGGCCAGGTCGTCATCCAGAGCGGTGACGGCATCCATCAGCTTTTCGTGGTACTCCTCAGCCAGGTCAACCATGTCCTCGGGGATATCCTCCACGCGAACATCCTTACCCAGCTCATCATAGAAGACGTTTGCCTTCATGGTCAGCAGGTCGATGTTGCCGCGGAAGAATGCCTCGGAACCGATGGGCAGCTGGATGGCAACGGCGTTGCACTTCAGGCGCTCGTCGATCATCTGCAAAACTCTGTAGAAGTCGGCGCCCATGATGTCCATCTTGTTGACGTAGATCATACGGGGAACCTTGTACTCGTCGGCCTGACGCCAAACGGTCTCGGTCTGGGGTTCCACGCCGCCCTTGGCGCACAGGACGGTGACAGCACCGTCCAGAACACGCAGGGAGCGCTCCACCTCAACGGTGAAGTCCACGTGGCCCGGGGTATCAATGATGTTCAGGCGGCAGCCCTTCCAGAAGCAAGTGGTTGCAGCGGAAGTGATGGTGATGCCGCGCTCCTGCTCCTGGGCCATCCAGTCCATGGTAGCAGAACCGTCGTGGGTCTCACCAATCTTGTAGTTACGGCCGGTATAGAACAGGATACGCTCGGTCGTGGTGGTTTTACCGGCATCGATGTGCGCCATGATGCCGAAGTTTCTGGTATTTTCCAGGGAATACTGTCTAGGCATGAATTCTCTCCTTGATTACCAGCGGAAATGGGCGAATGCCTTGTTGGCTTCGGCCATCTTGTGGACATCCTCACGCTTCTTCACAGATGCGCCGGTGTTGTTGGCGGCATCCATGATCTCAGCGGCCAGGCGCTCCTTCATGGTGTTCTCGCTGCGGGCGCGGCTGTAAGCGGTGATCCAACGCAGACCCAGGGTCTGACGGCGGTCGGGACGAACTTCGATGGGCACCTGATAGGTAGCACCACCGACACGGCGAGCCTTCAGCTCCACGGCGGGCATGATGTTTTCCATAGCCTGCTGGAAGACTTCCAGGCCGTTCTTGCCGGTCTTGTTCTCGACGATTTCGAAAGCACCATAGACAACTTTCTGGGCAACACCCTTCTTGCCGTCCAGCATGATGCTGTTTACGAGCTTGGTAACCAGAACGGAATTGTAATTAGGATCCGGAAGGACCTCTCTCTTGGGAACATTACCTCTTCTGGGCACTTTGCTTCCCTCCTTCATAATATAATGATTTCATCGGTACTCGAAAGTGTTACTTTCGTGGTGCCTGGCCAGAGGTTTTTATACTCTATATAAAAACGCTGGCAAGGCTTTGCCTTGCGAAAGGGCGTAGGGAAAATTTAAGGTGATTGGGAAGAAAAATTACTTCTTCTTGCCAGCCTTGGGACGCTTTGCACCGTACTTGGAGCGGGACTGCATCCGGTTCTGCACGCCCTGGGTATCCAGAGTGCCGCGGATGATGTGGTAACGAACGCCAGGCAGGTCCTTGACACGGCCGCCACGGATCAGAACCACGGAGTGCTCCTGCAGGTTGTGGCCGACACCGGGGATGTAAGCGGAAACTTCCATACCATTGGTCAGGCGTACACGAGCGATCTTACGCAGTGCAGAGTTAGGCTTCTTGGGGGTGGTGGTACGGACGGCAGTGCAGACACCGCGCTTCTGGGGGGAGGGCAGAGTAGTAGCCTTGTTCTCCAGAGTGTTCAGACCTCTCTGCAGGGCAGGAGCGGTGGACTTGTAGGTGGCAGCCTGACGGCCATTCTTCACCAGCTGATTAAAAGTAGGCATCTAATTTCTCCTTTCTTTGATTCTCGCCCTTGGGCGGGTTCTATATTCTACGGGTCAAATCCCGGTAGAATCGTCTGCTCGTATGGCTGCCGCAGCGGTCCCCACGTCAATGCCGCAGATTTCGCCCAGCTCCTTCATGGTGCGCACCCAGGTGACGCAGACACCGGCAGTCTTGCACTGCTTCTCCAGAGGCTCCGTAATGGAGGGGTCCGCGTTTTGTGCCAGAAAAACCGCCGAAACGGCACCGTTTTTCAAAGCCTTGCGCAGCTGTTTGCTGCCCACCAGAAGTTCCTTCCCTCTCAAATCCGGCAGATGACCGGATTCAGGGATCATACAATTGTTTTTCATATCCATACAAGTTAGTATTATACGCAGTTTTTCCAAATTGTCAACCAAAAATTCAAAATAAATATTCACAAAAGCGTAGTTTTTTTCTCTCCGTTTTTGTGTTTTCAAACGAAGCAGTCCTGGAATCGATTATTGAAATTTTTGTGACGCTATGGTATAGTATTTTCAGTTATAATAAAAGAAGGAAGGTTTTCCCTTTTCAGAAATCCGAACGCAAACTAATCGATTGGATGATCAAAAGGAAGGACATCCTGTTATTTCTGATCGTTACCTGTATGGCCATTCTGGCACGCATTCCGGGTCTGGACTATATTTCGGAGGACATGACCGATCATCTTCTGCCCTGGGCCGAGCAATTCCGGGCAAATCCCGGCTTTTCCACCATGCGCAGCCAGATAGGCGACTACAATATTCTGTATCAGACGCTCATTGTCCTGATTTGCCGTCTTCCCGGCTCCATGGTATACCTTTATAAATATATCTCCATTTTTTGCGACTTCCTGCTGGCTGTGATTTGCGGTGATTTGGTTCGAAAAGTCAAGGGCGGTACCGCTTTCTGTCCTGTTTTTGCAGTCACCTACGCCATTGTTCTCTTTGTTCCCACTGTCATTCTCAATTCTGCCGTATGGGGTCAGTGTGATGCCATGTATACATGCGTGTGCATCCTTGCTCTGGCTGCACTTTATCGTCGGCGCTATGTCGCGTCCTTCATTGCTCTGGGCATTGCCTTTGCTCTGAAGCTGCAAACCATTTTTATTTTGCCTGTCTATCTGTACGTCTACATTTGCAGAAAGGATTTTTCCCTTCTGCACTTTTTCATCAGCATTTTTACCCTCTGGGTCACCGGCATTCCCGCATACCTTGAAGGCCGCTCTCTGCTGACTGTCTTCCAGATCTACCTGAACCAGATGAACGAGTATCCTCTGCTGGTCATGAACTCCCCCAGCATCTGGACACTTTTCTTCCCCGGATATGCCTATATGCGCCTGTGTGCTCTGATCACGACTGTACTGATTTTGGGACTTTTCCTGTATCTCCTGCTTAATCACAAGCAAGTCATCCGTGAAGACCCGGAAAGCTATCTTATTCTCGCTGCGTGGTGCACCTGGACGTGCTTCCTTTTCCTCCCCTCCATGCATGAACGCTACTCCTATCTGTCAGACCTTCTGCTGGTGCTTCTGGCGCTTCTCTCCGGCAAATACCTCCCCTATGCGCTTGCAGCCGTGTGCATTTCCGGTATCACCTATACCAACTATCTGCAAAATTATGCGCTGTGGCGGGTTATCCCCTATCTTACCCCCATTGCCGCAGGCGCTTGGTTTGCATTCACATTCCGCATTCTTCCAGCTTCCTTAACATTAGACAAGCATTGTACCAACCAAGAAACGAAGGAGTATTTGCCTTGACCGCACTTTGTGACCATTTCAGCGCCTTTTACCGGCGCACCGTCCGCGTTGTGTTCGCGCTTTGCGCCTGCTGGCTGTTTGTCAGCAGCCTGGTTTTCCGGAATTTCATCGATGTCGGTGAGCGCTCCTGGCTCACACCCAATGCCACGCTTTTGCAATGCCTGATTTTCTGTCTGGTTTGTTTTCTGTGCCTTCGGTGCAGAACTTTTCAATGCCCGGGGGCCGTGCTGCGTTGGATTCGGTGGCTTTCCGTTCTCTGTGCCGTCCTGCTGACTGCCCTTTGGGCCGGCCGGACCTGGTCTGTTCCCGTCTCAGATGCACGACTCACGCAATACGCTGCCGAGTGCATCCACAAAGGCATTTATACGCAGTTTGAGCGCGGCGAATATATGTATTTCTATCCCCATCAGTCCGGCCTGGTCCTGCTGCACTGGGCCTTGCAATTTCTTTCTCCGGACGATACAAAGCTTTTTCTGGCTCTGAACGTTTTGAGCTACGGCGTGATCCTTGTCTGCCTTGGCGAGCTCGCGAAAGCTATCGTGGGGGGTATAACCCTTTCTGCCACCTGGATTGGAATTCTATTCTATCCTCTGGCCATGTACACGGTTTTTATCTACGGCACGCTTCTGGGCCTTGCATTTTCCCTTGTTGGCCTTTTGCTCGTCATTGGATACTGCGAAAAAGGAAAGGTATGGCGCTGCATTCTGGGTGCTGTCAGCATAGGCATCGCCATTGCTCTGAAATCCAACTATCAGATCTTTGCCATTGGTGCCATTCTCTATTCTCTCTACCACGCACTCCGGCATCAGAAGCGCTGCTTTTTGCTGCTGGCACTGCTCATCACCACATTCCTCGCAGGCTCCAAGGTGCCGGTAGTGCTTCTGGAATATCTCACAGGATATTCTTTGCGTGAAGGCTTACCTCATCTCGGATGGATCTGCATGGGCCTGCAAGACACCGGCCCCCTTGCTCCCGGCTGGTTCAACGACTACGTCATGAGCGGTTGGTACTATGTAGGTGGAAAGAGTCAGTATCATATTGCTTTCATCAAAAATGACCTTCTAGGCGTTTTTGTACGCTTCGCCCGGAATCCCCTCTACGCAGTTCAATTCTTCATTGAGAAAAATGCAACACAATGGAATGACCCCACCTTCCAGGGATTTTGGATCAACCAGACGCTTGCACTGTATAATGAAACGAAGCTGCCGGTGTTTGCCGAAAAACTGCTCTCCCCCACCACGCAGAATCTGCTCACAAGGGTGGGCAGCTATTTCACGACGCTGGTTTACGGCGGTCTGATTCTCTGGGCATTTGTTCCAAGTTCGGAAAAGCGAAAAAGCGGAGAAGACCTCCTGGCTGTTATCCTGGTCGGCGGTTTCGTATTTCACACCTTCTGGGAGGCAAAATCCCAATATACGCTCCCCTACTTCGTCACCGTTCTCCCCCTGGCCCTGCAGGGCTACCGGCGGCTCCATCAGCTGCCTGCGCACAGCGCAGAAGCCGCTGCCCAGTGGCACTGCACCATTGGAAAGCTTCGCTGGGTCGCCCCTGTGCTTCTTCTGGTGCTGGCCTTGATTCTTTCCCTGTTTCTGTCGCCACAATATGCACAGAATCTACAGGACTACCTCGCCAGCATCTCCTGATTCCACCGCAGTAATATTCAAAAAATCGAAATGCCCCCGGGCAGCTGTCAGGAACAGCCGCACAGGGGCATTCTTTGCATATCAACCCGAGGCATTGGTGTTCTGCCGCTTTTCAAGCGGCAGAACACCGGAAGGTCGGACTATTACTGCAACTCAGTCTAGGCTTCCACTTCCGCCTCGAGGACCCGGACGGGAGGGGCCTTGTCGGACTCGTAGTCACGGTATGCCATAAGGAATCCTCTGGTTGTCTTTTTTCCGTCACTGTGTTATAGTATCATATAACAAAATTACGAAAGAAGAGTGTTTCTTTGTTAAAAGCAGAGCGCAAATGGATTGACTGGATGATCCGTCAAAAGAATATTCTGCTGTTTCTGATTGTTACCTGTCTGGCAATTCTGGCCCGCGTCGGAGGTCTCAGCTTTGTTTCAGCCGATATGAATGACTATCTTCTCCCCTGGGCCGAGCAATTCCGGGCAAATTCCGGCTTTTCCGCTATGCGCAGCCAGATTGGCGACTACAATATTCTGTATCAGACGCTCATTGTCCTGATTTGCCGTCTTCCCGGCTCCATGGTATACCTTTATAAATATATCTCCATTTTTTGCGACTTCCTGCTGGCTGTGATTTGCGGTGATTTGGTTCGAAAAGTCAAGGGCGGTACCGCTTTCTGTCCTGTTTTTGCAGTCACCTACGCCATTGTTCTCTTTGTTCCCACTGTCATTCTCAATTCTGCCGTATGGGGTCAGTGTGATGCCATGTATACATGCGTGTGCATCCTTGCTCTGGCTGCACTTTATCGTCGGCGCTATGTCGCGTCCTTCATTGCTCTGGGCATTGCCTTTGCTCTGAAGCTGCAAACCATTTTTATTTTGCCTGTCTATCTGTACGTCTACATTTGCAGAAAGGATTTTTCCCTTCTGCACTTTTTCATCAGCATTTTTACCCTCTGGGTCACCGGCATTCCCGCATACCTTGAAGGCCGCTCTCTGCTGACTGTCTTCCAGATCTACCTGAACCAGATGAACGAGTATCCTCTGCTGGTCATGAACTCCCCCAGCATCTGGACACTTTTCTTCCCCGGATATGCCTATATGCGCCTGTGTGCTCTGATCACGACTGTACTGATTTTGGGACTTTTCCTGTATCTCCTGCTTAATCACAAGCAAGTCATCCGTGAAGACCCGGAAAGCTATCTTATTCTCGCTGCGTGGTGCACCTGGACGTGCTTCCTTTTCCTCCCCTCCATGCATGAACGCTACTCCTATCTGTCAGACCTTCTGCTGGTGCTTCTGGCGCTTCTCTCCGGCAAATACCTCCCCTATGCGCTTGCAGCCGTGTGCATTTCCGGTATCACCTATACCAACTATCTGCAAAATTATGCGCTGTGGCGGGTTATCCCCTATCTTACCCCCATTGCCGCAGGCGCTTGGTTTGCATTCACATTCCGCATTCTTCCAGCTTCCTTAACATTAGACAAGCATTGTACCAACCAAGAAACGAAGGAGTATTTGCCTTGACCGCACTTTGTGACCATTTCAGCGCCTTTTACCGGCGCACCGTCCGCGTTGTGTTCGCGCTTTGCGCCTGCTGGCTGTTTGTCAGCAATCTGGTCTTTCGCAATTTCATTGATATTGATGAGCATTCCTGGCTCACGCCAAACACAGCGCTTTTGCAGGGACTGCTTTTTTGTCTGGTCTGCCTGCTGTGCATTCGGCATAAGGTTGCCCGCCGCTCCCTGCCGGTGCTGCGCTGGGTACGATACGCTTCTGTTCTCTGCGCGGTTCTTCTCGCTGCCCTTTGGGTAAGCCAGACCTGGTCCGCGCCCCTTGCGGACGCGCAGATGACGCAGCACGCCGCCGAAATCATACACCAGGATTTTTATACGCTCTATGAGCCCGGCGAATATATGTATTTCTACCCCCATCAGTCCGGTCTGGTTCTGCTGCATTGGGCCTTGCAGTTTATTGCACCGGATGATACAAAACTTTTTTTGGTACTGAATGTCCTGAGCTACGGAACAATTCTCCTGTGTCTTGGTGCGCTGGCAAAAGCCATGGGTATGGGGGAAGTCGGTGCGCTGGCCGTCACCTGGGTTGGCATTCTTTTCTACCCTCTGGCCATGTATACGGTCTTTGTCTACGGAACCCTTCCGGGTTTGGCCTTTTCTCTTATCGGACTTCTGCTGGTTATGGAATACTGTGAAAAAGGGAAGCTATGGCGCTGCCTGCTTGGTGCTGTCAGTTTTGGCATTGCCATTGCGCTGAAATCCAACTATCAGATTTTTGCCGTCGGCGCCATGCTTTACGCGCTCTACAATGCACTTCGGCATCGAAAGCGCTGCTGGCTTCTCCTGCTTCTGCTGCTCGCTGCCCTCCTTGCAGGTTCCAAGCTGCCCGTGCTTCTGCTGGAACATTTAACAGGATATCCCCTACGCAATGGTCTTCCCCACATTGGTTGGATCTGCATGGGACTGCAAACCGACGGTGAGCTTGGGCCCGGTTGGTACAACGATTACCTCCGCACAGGATATCGCTCCGTAGGCGGGAATCCCCAGGCCCATCTGGCGCTGATCCGAGGGGATTTGCAGCGCATTCTCACCCATTTCCTGCAGGCTCCCCGCGATGCAATCGTCTTTTTCATGGAAAAGAACGCAACGCAGTGGAACGACCCCACCTTTCAAGGCCTTTGGATCAATCAGATTCTTGCAAAATACAATGAAACTCCCCTGCCCCGGTTCGCAGAAACACTGCTCTCTCCGGCCTGCCAAACCCTTCTCACCCGGCTGGGAAGCTACTTCACAACCCTTATTTACGGCGGCCTGCTGCTCTGGGCCTGGATTCCCAGCTCGGAGAAACGGCACAGCGGAGAGGACCTGCTGGCCGTTATCTTTGTTGGAGGATTCGTATTTCATACCTTCTGGGAGGCAAAATCCCAGTATACCATGCCCTATTTCGCAACAATTCTCCCCCTGGCAATGCAGGGCTACCGGCGGCTGAGCCATTTGAGCTCCCGTCAAGAGACAGCGCTCATGCAGCATACGGCCATGGAAAAAATCCGCTGGCTTGCCCCTGCGCTTCTTCTGCTGTTGGCGCTGCTTCTGTCCGCGTGCCTACCCCCGCAGTATGCGCAAAATCTGCGGGACTATCTCGCCAGTATTTCCTGATTCCGAATAAACCTCCAAAACACGAAAGCACCCCGCGCAGCTGTGCAAAACAGTTGTGCGGGGTGCTTTTATCTCGCTGCATGGGCAGCCGACCGCTTTTTCAGCGGCGGCTGCCCTGCAAATCAGGCAATCACTGCAGCTCGGTCTTAGCCTCCACTTCCGCCTCGGGAATCCGGACGGGAGGGGTCTTGCCGGGCTCGTAGTCACGGTATGCCATGAGGCCGGAGCCTGCGGGGATCAGCTTACCGATGATGACGTTCTCCTTCAGGCCAACCAGGTGGTCAACCTTGCCCTTGATGGCGGCATCGGTCAGGACCTTGGTGGTCTCCTGGAAGGATGCGGCGGACAGGAAGGAGTCGGTGGCCAGAGAGGCCTTGGTGATACCCAGCAGCACCGCGGAGCCGGTTGCCAGATGCAGGTCGGTCTCCCCGGCGTCAATCCGGGCCTGGACAGCGGCATTGGCGTCCTCGAACTCGAAGTTGTCCACCACGGCGCCGATCAGCAGATTGGTATCGCCGGGGTCCTCCACGCGGGTAGTCCGCATCATCTGACGGATGATAACCTCGATATGCTTATCGTTGATCTCAACGCCCTGCTGACGGTACACGGCCTGGACAGACTGGACCAGGTAATCCTGAACAGCCTCAACACCGGAAATACGCAGCACATCCTGGGGATACAGAGCGCCGTCGGTGATGGGCTCGCCCTTCTGGACCACCTTGCCGTGGGTGACCTTCAGGCCTACGGAATAAGGAACCTGGTAGACCTTAACCTCGCCGTCCTCAGCGGTAACGGTGATATTACGCAGAGCGGTGCGATGGGACTCATCGATGTTCACAACACCGGTGATTTCGGAGATCTGGGCCATCTTCTTGGGACGGCGGGCCTCGAACAGTTCTTCAACTCGGGGCAGACCCTGGGTGATATCGTCACCTGCAACACCGCCGGAGTGGAAGGTACGCATGGTCAGCTGAGTACCGGGTTCGCCGATGGACTGGGCTGCGATAATGCCGACAGCTTCGCCCAGGTCCACTTCCTTGGAGGTGGCCAGGTTCATGCCATAGCACTTGGCGCAGACACCGTTCCGGGCGCGGCAGCCCAGAATGGTACGGATATAGATCTTTTCGATGCCGTGGGCCTCGAACTTGGCGGCATCCTCGGGCATCATCATAACGTCCTTGGAGTGCAGCAGCTCGCCGGTCTTGGGATCCACAACGTCATGGACGGGGTAGCGGCCACGGATACGGTTGCCGAAGGTATCGATGACATCGCCCTTCTGGATGACCGCGCCCACCCAAATGCCATGGGTCGTGCCGCAGTTCTTCTCGCGGATAATGACCTGCTGGGAGACATCCACCATTCGACGGGTCAGGTAACCGGAGTCAGCGGTACGCAGAGCGGTATCGGTCATGCCCTTACGTGCGCCTCTGGAGGAGATGAAGTACTCCAGAACGGACAGGCCTTCACGGAAGTTCGCCTTAACAGGGATCTCGATGGTACGGCCGGCGGTATCGGCCATCAGGCCACGCATACCGGCCAGCTGACGGATCTGAGCCATAGAACCACGGGCGCCGGAGTCTGCCATCATGTAGATGGGGTTGAACTCATCCAGGTTGCCCTGCAGGGCATTGGTAACGTCAGCCGTGGTCTTCTCCCACTGCTGAACCACCAGACGGTAGCGCTCGTCATTGGTGATGAAGCCCTGGCGGTAGAAGTTTTCGATCTCCACGACCTTGCCCTCTGCCTGCTTGACCAGATCGTACTTGATGGCAGGCACCACCATGTCCGCAATGGACACGGAGATAGCGCCCTTGGTGGAGTACTTGTAGCCCAGAGCCTTGATGCGGTCCAGCATCTCGGTGGCGATGGTGAAGCCGTGCTTGCGGATGCACTTGTCGATGATCTTGCCCAGCTGCTTCTTGCCAACCAGGAAGCTGACCTCCAGGTCGAACTCATGGCCGGGAACGGAACGGTCTACAAAGCCCAGGTCCTGGGGGATGGGCTCATTGTAAATCAGGCGGCCAACGGTGGCATCGATGATGCGGTACTCCATGTGCCCATCGATTTCCTTGCCGTAGCGCACCCGGATGGGGGCGTGCAGACCGATGGCACCGTCTGCATAGGCTGCAATAGCCTCTTCGGTGCTGGAGTAGCTGTGGATGGGACGGAACTTGGCAATGGCCTTGCCCACAGAGGAGGCCGCCTTGTTGGCTGCCAGGAAGTCATCGGCATCCACAATGGTATTCACCGGCAGATTGGTATCGCCGGAATCGGTGACGTAAACGGTCTCGGAGCCCTTCTCTGCCTTGCCCAGACGGGTATAGGTCAGGTAGTAGGCGCCCAGAATCATATCCTGAGTCGGCACGGTAACGGGCTTGCCGTCCTGAGGACGCAGCAGGTTGTTGGCGGAGAGCATCAGCACTCTTGCCTCGGCCTGTGCCTCGGGGGACAGGGGCACATGAATAGCCATCTGGTCACCGTCGAAGTCGGCGTTGAAGGCGGTGCAGCACAGGGGGTGCAGCTTCAGGGCGCGGCCCTCTACCAGAATGGGCTCAAAGGCCTGAATGCCCAGACGGTGCAGGGTAGGTGCACGGTTCAGCATAACAGGGCGGTCCTTGATGATGTCGTCCAGAGCATCCCAAACCTCGGTCTTGCCCTTGTCGATCATCTTCTTGGCGGACTTAATGTTGTTGGCCAGGCCGTCGGCAACCAGCTTCTTCATGACGAAGGGCCGGAACAGCTCAATGGCCATCTCCTTGGGCACGCCGCACTGGTACAGCTTCAGTTCAGGGCCGACAACGATAACGGAACGGCCGGAATAGTCAACACGCTTGCCCAACAAATTCTGACGGAAACGACCCTGCTTGCCCTTCAGCATATCGGACAGGGACTTCAGCGCCCGGTTGTTGGCGCCGGTGACGGCGCGGCCGCGGCGGCCGTTGTCGATCAGAGCATCCACAGCCTCCTGGAGCATCCGCTTCTCGTTGCGGACGATGATGTCGGGGGCATGGAGCTGCATGAGCCGCTTCAGACGGTTGTTCCGGTTGATGACCCGGCGATACAGATCGTTCAGGTCAGAGGTAGCGAACCGGCCGCCATCCAGCTGAATCATGGGGCGGATATCGGGGGGGATGACAGGCAGCACGTCCATGATCATCCAGCTGGGCTTATTGCCGGACTCCCGGAAGGCCTCCACGACCTCCAGCCGCTTGACAATGCGCAGCTTCTTCTGAGAGGAAGCCGTTTTCAGCTCTGCACGCAGCTGCTCGGACAGCTGATCCAGGTCCAGCTGCTCCAGCAGCTTCTTGACGGCCTCGGCACCCATACCGGCCTGGAAGTCGTTTTCATACTTCTCCCGCATATCCCGGTATTCCTTCTCGGTGAGCACCTGGTTCAGAGCCAGGGGTGCGTCGCCGGGATCGGTGACGATATAGGCAGCGAAGTACAGGACCTTCTCCAAAACCTTGGGAGAGACATCCAGAATCAGGCCCATGCGGGAGGGAATGCCCTTGAAGTACCAGATATGGCTGCAGGGCGTGGCCAGCTCGATGTGGCCCATGCGCTCCCGGCGAACCTTGCTCTTGGTGACCTCAACGCCGCAGCGGTCGCAGATCTTGCCCTTGTACTTGATCTTCTTGTACTTGCCGCAGTGGCACTCCCAGTCCTTGGTCGGTCCAAAGATCCGCTCGCAGTACAGGCCGTCGCGCTCGGGCTTCAAAGTACGATAGTTGATGGTCTCCGGCTTCTTGACCTCGCCGTAGGACCACTGCCGGATCATTTCCGGAGAAGCGATGCCGATTTTAATGGCATCAAAGGTGGCATTTGCCATTTATCGAGCCTCCTTAATCGTCAGACGTCTCAGGATCTGCATCATCATTATCCAGATCGCTGAACACAACGTCCATAATATCCTCAGGGCCGTCCTCATCAATGACGAAGCCGGAATCCAGAACTTCGTTGGTGTCGCCCACCACGACTTCCTCATTGTCGCCGGAGGTGTAGATCACATCATCATCGTCGTCATCCTCCCGCAGCTCGATCTCGTTGCCCTGCTCATCCAGCACGCGGATATCCAGGCACAGAGCCTGCAGCTCCTTGACCAGAACCTTGAAGGACTCGGGCACACCGGGCTTGGGGATGTTCTCGCCCTTGACAATGGCCTCATAGGTCTTTACACGGCCGGTCACATCGTCGGACTTAACGGTCAGAATCTCCTGCAGGGTATAGGCAGCGCCGTAAGCCTCCAGGGCCCAGACTTCCATTTCGCCGAAACGCTGGCCGCCGAACTGGGCCTTGCCGCCCAAAGGCT
>ERZ837380.1718-NODE-1718-length-26279-cov-23.244776_pt1 | contig 26279 bp, 29 predicted proteins | sample MGYA00519685_ERZ837380 | MGnify/ENA primary metagenome ERZ837380 (study PRJEB31850, sample SAMEA3708817) | human gut metagenome | biome: human gut; feature: human-associated habitat; material: faeces | place: China | collected 2014 ...
CCAGGCGCGGGGGCCGGACGGTGGGAGACCAGCTCTCCCGCACCGCGCCGGAGAACTGCCACACCAGCCAGATGTGGCTGAAATCCTCCAGCCCGCGCACGGCGTCGGCGCTGCGGTATTCCGGGGTAAAGATCACCTCGCCCCGCAGGCTGTCCACCAGCCCGCTCTGCCGCGGGATGCCGAACTTGGTGGGAAAGGCAGTGTGGATATGGGCAATGACCTTCAGGGTCATCTCTTCGGGTGCTGTGGGCATAGGACGCTCCTTGTTCAGTAGATTTTTTCGATGACGGTCTCCGGCGGGATGCCGTACCGGGTGCGGAAGGCCGCCAGTTCCTGCGGGGTGCGGATGAGCTGGACGTCCTCAAAATGGCCGTCCGGGTGCACAAAACCGGCCACCTGCTCCCCGGTGCAGATGCTGCACCGCAAAGCGGGCCGCTGCACGGCCGGGTCGTAGGAGGCAGACGGTTTCTTTTTGGAAAAGAACATGGCGGACCCTCCTTATGATAGGTTATAAACCGCGGCAGAAGCCCACGGCCCGGCCCTCGATGCGGATCTCGTTCAGCTGGGGACCGGTGTAGACCATGGGCGGGCAGACGGCGGCGTTGTCGGCCAGCAGCATCACAGTGTCGCCCTGCCGGTGAAAATGTTTGAGGGTGGCTTCCTCGCCGATGCGCACCGCGGCGATCTCGCCCTGCTCCACCTCCGGCTGGCAGCGGATGCAGACGATGTCGCCGTCGCAGATGGTGGGAGCCATGCTGTCGCCGTGGCAGGTCAGTGCAAAGTCGGCATGCCATGCCGCCGGAACGCCGATGTACTGCTCGATGTTCTGCTCGGCGGTGATGGGGGTGCCGCAGGCGATGGAGCCCACCAGCGGCACCATGGCCATGGCGGGCAGCGGCTCAAAGCCCGGCGGCGGGCAAAGCACGTCCAGCCCCAGCAGATAGGCCGGGGTGGTCTCCAGCGCTGCGGCCAGCTCTTCCAGCTTTGCCTGCGGGATGTCGTTGACCCCTTTTTCCAGCTTGGTGATGGAGGATTTGGAGCGGTATCCCATGCGCTGGGCCAGCTGCTCCTGCGAGAGGCCCAGTTCTTCGCGCCGCAGCCGGACGCGGGTGGAAAGTTCGGACATAGACGCCTCCGTTCAAAAACGAATGGTTGTGCGGTGAAATGGGTGCTTCTGGAGGCAGTATACCAGAAAAGTGGGCGAAAATCAACTTTTTTCGCGCGATTTTTGAAAATCGGTTGACAGACAATCAACTTACGACTATACTACAACCAAAGATTGTTGAACGACGTGAAACCGACAAAAAAGGAGCGGAGAACATGGCCAATACCAGACTGATCGAAGAATACATCCGCGACAGCGGCTACAAGCTGCGGCATGTGGCCCGCGCGCTGAACATCAGCGAGAGCGCGCTGCACAGCAAACTGCAGGGGCAGACCCAGTTCAAACTGAACGAAGCCGAAAATCTGTCGGCGATGCTGGGAATGACGATGTCGGAGCGGGATGCCTGCTTTTTTGACACCCAGAACCGCTATGAGCGCAGCCTGGCCGCTGCAGAAAGGAGAAAGCCGAAATGACAAAACAACAGCGTGATGCCACCCGCAGCGCCCTGCTGGCCTATGGCCGACGGCAGTGGGCGCGGTCGCCGGTGAACCGCCGGTGGGAAAAGGCCATTGAGGACAGCATGGCCTATTACAAGGAAGCGGATCCCATCCGGGCCGATCTGCTGCAGCTGCGCTATCTGCAGCACCGCAAGGAGGCCGACGTGCTGGAACAGCTGCACATCGGCCGCACGACCTACCAGAAAGCGGAACTGGACCTGCTGAGCACCATTGCGGTGTATGCCGCCCAGAATGGTGCCTTCAACTGAAGAGATGCTGATAAAATCCCATTGATTTCCGCAGCAGGAAGTCGGTGGGATTTTTGCGTCGGAAGAAAACTGCCGCGACCCGGCCAATGGAGCGGATCGATAAAAACATGCATCGTAATATCCAAAAAATACAATAAAATATTGAAAATAACTGAAATAGTTGCTATAATGACGATGCGGATAAAAAGAGAACATGATATAGCATAATAATCTGCTTCCTGCATTTGCGGGATTGCTCCAATGATTTAGCACAATGAGGGATTTTCCCCGCATTTGCGGGGGTAACAGAAGAAAAACAGAGTAAAAATCGCTGAAAAAACGTGAAAGTCCTGTTTATGGGATGGCATGTCTGTTATTCTTTGCTTATCAGAAAAATACCGGCTGCCAATGGGAACGATGCTTTGGAGGTGGAACGATGAAACGACCGGAACGATCCTGCAAGGTGCGGCGTTTTGCAGGCAAAACAGACCCGGACAACAGCAGTTTGTGGCTGCCGCTCTGGATGCATCTGCGGGACACAGCAGGCATTATGCGGTTTCTGGTGCAGCAGTGGCTGCCGGAAAGTGTGCGGCAGAACCTGGACCTGGACGAGGAACTGCTGACCCGGACTGTCGTTTTTCTGGGGTGGGTCCACGATATCGGGAAAATTACGCTGGCCTTTGCCGGCCCGATCATGAGCCTGCTGCCGGAGGCAAAACAGCGGTTGGAGGAGGATACCGAGCTCCGCTGGAACGAGCAGGAAAAGAAATTTTCCCACCATGCGCTGGCCGGGGAGGTGATCCTGCGGAAACTGGGCTGCCCGGAAGGGTTGGCCTCGGTCGTGGGGGCGCACCACGGCAAGCCGCAGGAGACAAATAATGTTCTGGACCAGCTGGAAGACGGAGTGTATGAAACAAATTACTGGCCCAAAGGACGGAAAACATTCTGGTGGAGCTGCTGGCAGGAACTGTTCGATCACGCCCTGCAGGAAAGCGGATTTTCTGACGTGAAAGAGCTGCCGGAGCTGTCGGTCCCGACGGAACTCCTTCTGACCGGCCTGCTCATCATGGCGGACTGGATCGCCAGCAATCCCCGGTATTTCCCGCTGATCCCGGTAGAGGAACTGGGCGACGAGAGCCTTTATCCGGCCCGCGTGGAACGGGCATGGCAGAAATTTGCGCCGACCCTTCCCTGGGAAGTGCAGGAGGCCGCAGCGGACCCGGCGGAGTTCCGGGAGCGGTTCGGCTTTCTTCCGAACGAAGTGCAGCAGGCTATGCTGGAGGCTGTGAACAACGCACAGGAACCGGGCATTTTTATTCTGGAAGCCCAGATGGGCGTGGGCAAAACCGAGGCTGCGCTGGCAGCGGCGGAGGTTCTGGCACAGCGCTGCGGGGAGGGCGGCATCTTCTTTGGTCTGCCGACCCAGGCCACCGCCAACGGTATTTTTGGGCGGCTGCTGGACTGGGCGCAGAAACAGTCGGATGGGCTGGAACACTCCATCCGGCTGGCGCACGGCATGGCGCAGCTGAATACAGACTATTTGAAATTGCAGCAGGAGCCGGTGCCGGTGGAGGATGACGCCGACGACCCGGAGGAACGGGTGATGGTGCACCAGTGGTTTCAGGGCAGCAAACAGGCGCTTCTGGCCAACTTTGTCATTGGCACGGTGGATCAGCTGCTGATGGCGGCCTTGCAGCAGAAGCATGTGATGCTGCGGCATCTCGGTCTGGCGGGCAAGGTGGTGGTGATCGACGAGTGTCATGCCTACGACGCCTACATGAACTGTTATCTGGACCGGGCACTGAACTGGCTGGGAGAGTACCGGGTGCCGGTGATCCTGCTTTCGGCCACGCTGCCCGCCAAGCGGCGCACCGAACTTGTGACCGCATATCTCAACCGGAAAACGCTGCCGGATGCACCCTGGAAAACCTGCCGCGGCTACCCGCTGCTGACCTGGACCGATGGAAAACAGGTGCAGCAAACCGGCATTCCGCTGCACACACCGCCGCGCCGGGTGATGATCGAGCCGCTGACAGAAGAGCGGCTGCCGGAAATGCTGCAGAATGCCCTGCGGGAGGGTGGCTGTGCAGGCGTGATCGTCAACACGGTGCGGAAAGCGCAGGACCTTGCGGCCCGCCTGCGAGAAGAGCTGCCGGAATTTGAAGTGCTTGTGTTCCACGCACAGTTCCTGATGCCTGACCGCGCCGAAAAGGAACAACGCCTGATGGAGCGCATCGGCAAGCGCTCGACCCCGGCGCAGCGCGACCGACTGATCGTGGTGGGTACGCAGGTGCTCGAGCAGTCACTGGATATCGATTTCGATTACATGATTACGGAACTGTGCCCGATGGACCTGCTGCTGCAGCGCATCGGACGGCTGCACCGGCATCCGGGCCGGGCGCGTCCGCAGCCGGTGCAGGAAGCCCGCTGTGCAGTGCTGGACACCGGGACCGAGGAATTTGACGAGGGCAGTGCAGCCATCTATGGCGAATGGCTGCTCGGACGTACCCGGAAGCTTCTGCCGCAGGAAGTGCAGCTGCCTGCGGATATCGCCCGGCTGGTACAGGACACCTACGGCTGGGAGCCGGACTGCCTGCCCGCAGACCCGCAGAGCACAGCGGCACGGGGAACATATGAGCTGGAACAGGCCAAGAAGCAGCGCAGCGCCAAGGCTTTTGCCATTTCGTCGCCGAGAGCATGCGGTGATGCGCTGGACGACTGGATGAATGAGGTCGGGGCGACCAGCGACGCCGGTGCCCGCGCCGCTGTGCGCGACGGCGACCCGTCCATTGAGGTGCTGGTCATGATGCAGGACAGCAGCGGCAATGTCCGCTTCCTGCCCGGAGAGGGAGAAGCAACCGGGCCCTGTGTAGCGGTGGACCAGCCCCCGCAGCCGGAAGAAGCCTTGCAGATCGCGCGGCAGAGGCTGCGTCTGCCGGGGTACTTCAGCAAGCGATGGAGTGTGCAGCAAACCATTGACGCGCTGGAAGCCGAGACCCGGAAGCATTTTGCGGCATGGCGGCTCTCCCCGCTGCTGCGCGGGGAACTGGTCCTGCTGCTGGACGAACACCGGATGACGCACCTTGCCGGGCAGGTGTTGCACTACGACCGTGAGAACGGCCTGACCTATCAGAAGGAGGATGAGGATGGAGACAATGGAGTTTAACCTGCTGCAGGAACCGTGGGTCCGGGTGCGGACACAGGATGGTACCATACGGACGGTTTCGCTGACCGACGCACTGCTCCATGCACACGCGTATGTGGACCTTGCGGGCGAGATGCCCACGCAGGACGCCGCCATGCTGCGGCTGCTGCTGGCGGTGCTGCACACGGTGTTCTCCCGCGTGGATGGGAACGGTGTACCGGCACCGTTTGAAGAACCCCGGGATGCTCTGCAGCGCTGGAGCGAACTGTGGCAGTTGGGGCACTTCCCGGAACAGCCGATCCAGGATTATCTGGACAAATGGCAGGACCGCTTCTGGCTGTTCCACCCGGAGCGCCCCTTCTGGCAGGTGCCGGAAGCGAAAATCGGCAGTCCATTCGGAGCGAAAAAGCTGAACGGAGAAGTGTTTGAAAGCGAGAATAAAAGCAGCCTGTTTTCTGCCTGTGCGGGAACAGGAAAGGAAAGCATGGACTACCCGCAGGCTGCACGATGGCTTGTGTCTTTAAACAATTATGACGATGCGGCGGCTAAGAAAAAGGCAAAAGACCGGCCGCTGCCGTCGATGGGGCCGGGGTGGCTCGGCCGGATCGGTGTGATCTATGTAAAAGGCAGCAATCTGTTTGAAACACTGATGCGGAACCTGATGTTCCTGCAAGATGGCGGAGAGCTCTGGGAACCGGATGTTCCGTGCTGGGAGCTTGAGGATGCAAGAAGCGGCGAACGAACTGAGGTGGCATGCCCGGATAACTTTGCGGAGCTGATGACGATGCAGTTCCGAAGGGCCCTTTTGGAGCGGAAGGAAAACAAAGTTGTGGGCTATACGGTCTTGGGAGGAGACTTCTTTGATTCCACGAATGCATTTGCAGAACCGATGACGCTCTGGAATAAAAAAGAGGACAAAAAGACAGGGCTGGTGTATTACGATCCGCAGAAACATGAGATGGGAAAACAGCTCTGGCGGGAGTTTTCCGCTATCAGTGATAGGGGCGGCCATAAACCCGGCGTGATCTGGTGGAATACCTATTTGCAGGGCCGGAAATTGCTGAGCAGAAAAGAAATTCTACAGGTTTGTGCAGTTGGGGTGGAATACGGAGCGCAAAGTGCCTCCATGAAAGATTGTTACACGGATGCGCTTTCGATGAATCTTGAACTGCTAAATGAATTGGACCGTACATGGCAGATCTGTGTTGACGATGAAGTGAACAACTGTGAGCAGGCCGCGCGATATGTGGGTCGTCTGGCACAGAACCTGGCCCTTGCGGCAGGGGACAAGAACGACACCGGTGCCGAAGCCGCCCGCGCGCAGTTCTATTTTGCGGTCGATCAGCCGTTCCGGCGGTGGCTGCAGAGCATTGACCCGGAGACGGATGAACCGGTCGAGAAGGCGGCCGAGTGGCAGGAGCAGGCATACCGGCTTGCGGCAGAATTGGGCAAGCAGATGGTGGAGCAGGCGGGAGCTGCCGCCTTTGTGGGCCGCCGCATCCCGGATGCAAAGAACAAGGATGAGAGCTGCCTGTATACGGCACCCAAAGCCTATAACAGCTTTCTGTATGATTTGCGGAAGCTGTACCCGAAACAGGATGAAGGAGGGACAGAATGAAAACCAATGAGGTGAAAGCCTGCGTGACCCGGCAGCTGCGTCGGCTGCAAATTTTGCCGGAGCCGCAGTGGCGGGCCGAGCTTGCCGAGCTGCGCCGGGGCGTGGGGCGTCAGCCCGGAGACCTGCCTGCGTTGTGGGGCGCTCTGCTGGCCGATATGCCGGAGCAGCTGCAGGGCAGCAATGGCCCGTCAAAGGCGGAATGGGCCGTCTATACGGCGTTGACCCTGTTTGCCCTGCACCAGCAGGGGGAAGCCGGTGTTTCCATGAACCAGCCGGGCAGAACACTGGGCGGTGCAGTGCGGCAGCTGGCCCAAAAAACGGCTGTCGGGCAGGACTGGACCGAGAGCAGCGTGCTCCGGCGGTTCAATGCGCTGGCAACGGCGGATTCCATGCCGGAAGTCTCGCACCACCTGCGCGGGATGATCCAGCTGCTGCGGCGGGAAGGGATCCCGCTGGATTATCCGCAGCTGGCCGAGGATCTGTATCAATACCAGTTTGTGGACGGTGCGCCGAATGTCCGTTTGCGGTGGGGCCGGGACCTTTATGCGAACCCCACGGAGAAAACCAAAGAGAACGAAAAGGAGAATTGAGATGGATTCCAAACGCATGTATGTTGATTTTCATGTTCTGCAGACCGTGCCGCCCAGCTGCGTCAACCGCGACGACACCGGCAGCCCCAAGACCACTGTCTATGGCGGGGCCGTCCGTGCCCGGGTGTCCTCGCAGGCGTGGAAGCACGCCATGCGCGTGATGTTCACTGAGGAAATGAGTGGCGAGGTGGAGATTGGCAAGCGCACGTTAAGGGCAATTGACCTTGTAGCGGATGAACTGGCTGAACTGCTTCCCGGACAGGATCGGAAAAAACTGGAAAAGATGTCCCAGGATGCGTTGAAACTGGCTGGAATTACCTTCAAAAAAAGCGATAAAAAGGATGGGGAAAAGAGCGATAACACCTCTGCATTGCTGTTGATTGGAAAGGCACAGGCCACGGCGCTGGCAAAACTGGCTGCAGAAAACTGCAAGGACGATAGTGCCTATGAGGATGCGTTGAATGAAAATCCGACCGTGGACATGGTACTGTTTGGTCGGATGGTTGCCAGTGCCCCGTCGCTGAACTACGACGCTGCCGCACAGGTGGCCCACAGCATCTCCACCCACACCGTGCAGAACGAGTTCGACTATTTCACCGCCGTGGACGACTGTGCCCCGGAGGACAACGCCGGTGCCGGGCATCTGGGCACGGTGGAATACAATTCCGCCACCCTGTACCGCTATGCGACGGTCAATGTTCTGGAGCTGGTGCGCACGCTGGGCGCAGAGCAGGCGGCACAGACGGTCCGGGCGTTCGGTGAGGCGTTCATCCGCTCCATGCCCACCGGCAAGCAGAACAGCTTTGCCAACCGCACCCTGCCGGATGCCGTTTACGTCACTCTGCGGCAGGACCAGCCGGTGAACCTCAGCAGAGCCTTTGAAAAGCCGGTGCGCAAGAGCGAAGAAGGCTATGCAGAACCGTCCAAGATGGCGCTGAAACAGTATGCAAAGGAACTCTACAATACCTTTGCAGAGGTGCCGGAGCAGAGCTTTACGGTGGGTACCGGGCTGGAAGAACTGGCACAGCCCATGCCGCTGAACACCATGCTGGCGGTACTGGAAAAGGCCGTAGAGGAGAAGCTGTCCGGGAATGAGGTGTGACCATGGCGACCTTATTGCTTCGGCTGGCTGCACCCCTGCAGTCCTGGGGTTCGGACTCCAAGTTTGAGACCCGCAAGACCGACCGGGAACCCACCAAGAGCGGCGTGGTCGGCCTGTTGGCGGCGGCGCTGGGGCTGCGCCGAGACGACACGGAGGGCCTTGCCCGGCTGAACGGCCTGCGCTTTGCCGTGCGGGCGGATCAGGAGGGCAGCCTGCTGGTGGATTTTCACACCGCCAAAAGCCGGGACACCTCCTATGTGACCTACCGCCACTATCTGCAGGATGCCGTTTTTCTGGCAGGGCTGGAAAGCGAGGACGAAGCTCTGCTGCGGGAGCTGGAAGCGGCTCTGCGGCACCCGGTCTACCCGCTGTATCTGGGGCGGCGCTCCTGCCCGCCCACCCTGCCGCTCTGTCTGGGTATCCGGCAGGGGAGTCTGCTGGACGTCCTCCGGACGGAACCCATGCAGGGACGAAAACCGGAAACAGGGAAGCTGCGCATCGTGGCCGACGCCGACCCGGCAGACCCTGCAGCAGTGCCCCGGCAGGATCTGCCGGTGTCCTTCAGCCCGGTGCACCGGCAGTACGGGTTCCGCCCGGTGCGGGAATGGCGGCTGGACCGGCCGGAAATGCCGGAACCGACGGAGCACGACCCCATGGCGGAATTGCAGAATTGAGGTGAGATGCAATGTATTTGTCCCGCGCAGAACTTGACCCCGCCCGCCGCAGTACCATGATCGCGCTGACTTCTCCACAGAAGTTCCACGGCACGGTGGAAAACTCGTTCTCCGGCGAACGACGGCGCAGGCTGTGGCGGCTGGACAGCCTGAACGGAAAACTGTATCTGCTGCTGCTCAGCGAGGAGCTCCCCGACCTGACCGGACTGTGTGCGCAGTTCGGGACGGGAGCCGCGCCGGAAACGCGCCGCTACGAGCCGCTGCTGGAACGGGTGACCCCGGGCAGCTGCTGGCAGTTCCGTCTGACGGCAAACCCGACACGCGCCCGGAAAGACCCGGCGGACCCGCTGGCGCGGGGTGCCCTGAAGCCCTGCTATCTGGAAGCGGAGCAGGAACAGTGGCTGCTGGAGCAGGCCGGGAAGCACGGCTTTGCCCTGACGGAGGGCGCTTTTCAGGTGACCCGGAAACAGACCTGTCACTTCCGGAAGAACGGAAAGCGGCCGGTCACGTTGCTGGCGGTGACCTATGAGGGCATCCTGCAGGTGACCGACCCGGAAGCGTTCCGGGAGATGCTGTGTCAGGGCATTGGCCGCGGCAAGGCCTACGGCCTTGGTCTGATGACCATCCTGCACGGAGGAAGCAGCCATGGATGATGTGCCGGGCATGATCCGCCCTGATCTGCAGGCGCTGCCGCAGGTCCGGGACCGGATGACCTTTCTGTACCTGGAACACTGCACGCTGGGCCGTCAGGACGGTGCCATCACGGTGACGGATGAAAAGGGTATCGTTCAGATCCCGGCGGCGGGCATTTCGGTGCTGCTGCTCGGCCCCGGCACCCGTGTGACCCACCGTGCCATGGAGCTGATGGGAGACACCGGCGTGGGTGCGGTCTGGGTCGGGGAGCACGGCGTGCGCTATTATGCCCACGGCCGCCCGCTGACCACCCATTCCCGGATGCTCATCCGTCAGGCGGAACTGGTGAGCAACCACCGGAAGCATCTGGATGTGGTGCGCAAAATGTACCAGCTGCGCTTTCCGGAGGAGGACGTCTCCCATCTGACGATGCAGCAGCTGCGCGGCCGGGAGGGCAGCCGTGTGCGGAACGTCTACCGAAAGGCGTCCAAAGAAACTGGCGTGCCGTGGAGCGGGCGGCTGTACCGCCCGGAGGATTTTACATCCGGGGACCCGGTCAATCAGGCGCTGTCTGCTGCGCATGCCTGCCTGTACGGGCTGGCCCATGCGGTCATTGTGGCGCTGGGGTGTGCGCCGGGACTGGGATTCGTGCACGTCGGGCATGAGTGCTCTTTCGTGTACGACATTGCCGACCTGTACAAGGCGGATGTGACCATCCCAATCGCATTTGAGGTGGCGGCGCAGGCCCCGGAGGACCTGCCTGCCGTCGTGCGCCGCCGTGTCCGGGATGCTATGGTGGAGCATCATATTCTGGAACGGATGGTCCACGACATCCGCGGGCTGCTGCTGACCGAAGAGGAACAGACGGAAGAGCCGGATGTGGTTTACCTCTGGGATAATAAGGTCGGTGCGGTGTCAAACGGCATCAATTACTTTGACCGGGAAGCGGGTGAGGAGCCATCGTAGTTCTGACCATGACCAACTGCCCGCCCCGCCTGCGCGGCGACCTGTCCAAGTGGCTGTGTGAGATCAACACCGGCGTTTATGTGGGCAATGTGAGCAGCCGCGTCCGGGATGCAGTGTGGGACCGTGTCTGCCAGAACCTGAAAAACGGGCAGGCGACACTGGTCTACACGGCGGCAGGGGAGCGGCGGATGGAGTTCCGCACCCACAACACCAGCTGGGAAGCTGTGGATTTTGACGGCATCAAGCTGATGCGCCGCCCGCTGCCCCAGACGCAGACCGAGGCGATGGACCTGAAACCGGGGTTCAGCAAGGCGGCAAAGTACCAGATGGCACAAAAAATGGCACAGCGGACTGCCCGAAAGCCCGGAAAAAACGATTACACGGTAATCGACCTGGAAACGACCGGCCTGCACGCGGCGACGGACTCGATCGTGGAGTATGGGGCCGTCCGGGTGCGGGACGGGCAGCCGACGGAAGAATTTTCGGCCCTGGTGCACCTGCAAACTCCGCTGCCTGCGGAGATCACGCAATTGACGGGAATCACACAGTCGGAACTGGAAGGCGGGATGGACGCGGCCGCTGCGCTGGAAGCATTTCTGGAATTTGTAGGCAAAGATGCTCTGGTGGGGTACAACCTGCAATTTGATCTGGAATTCCTGCGCGCGGCCTGTACGCGAAACCAGAAGCCGATACTGACCAACCGGAAGATCGACCTTTTGCCGCTTGCGCGGCGGAAGGTGATAGGCGTTGCCAACTTTAAGCTGCTCACACTGGTACGGCATTTTGGGCTGGCAGACAGGGTGGAGCACAGGGCCCTGCCCGACTGCCGCCTGACGCAGAGGCTCTATGCAAAACTGAATGAAACAGGCACAGGATGCAACTGAAATGGCCGATGCTATGGGATCTTTTTAGTCTTTTCCCCGCATACGCGGGGGTGATCCCGCAAAAGTAAACGGCGCGGGGAACTCATACCACTTTTCCCCGCATACGCGGGGGTGATCCTTCCGGGTCGAAAGATGCTTTTCGCACGATGTTCTTTTCCCCGCATACGCGGGGGTGATCCCCAGCGGTCACCAGCTGTTCCAGCGTCTCCGACCTTTTCCCCGCATACGCGGGGGTGATCCCAGACCCCACTCCTGCCGGTCGGTCTCGATGCTCTTTTCCCCGCATACGCGGGGGTGATCCTCTCAGATTTCAGTGCATACTCACCCTTGGGCTCTTTTCCCCGCATACGCGGGGGTGATCCTGCTGATAGTCGCCTTATCAGCAGCGGCCTTTGCTTTTCCCCGCATACGCGGGGGTGATCCCCTCGGCACCCACACGGCCCGCAAATATGCCGCCTTTTCCCCGCATACGCGGGGGTGATCCTCGACACGATACACAAGGGCCTGAACAACTTAGCTTTTCCCCGCATACGCGGGGGTGATCCCGTTCAGCGCCAAAAGTGCCAAAAAGCGAGTGACTTTTCCCCGCATACGCGGGGGTGATCCTTCTTTCGCTTCAAAGTGTTCACTTACCTTTCCCTTTTCCCCGCATACGCGGGGGTGATCCCCGTGCAGGTGCTCGATAGTATGCTTGACCGCCCTTTTCCCCGCATACGCGGGGGTGATCCCGAAGAGTTCCGGAAGAAAATCGACGGGTACGACTTTTCCCCGCATACGCGGGGGTGATCCCGGTTCTCAGTTTGATGATGTTGTTTTCGATGACTTTTCCCCGCATACGCGGGGGTGATCCTACATGTGTTTCACAGTCGCGTTCCTCCTCTCACTTTTCCCCGCATACGCGGGGGTGATCCTCTAGGTTTTCTCATTTTGGTTACCTTCCTTTCCTTTTCCCCGCATACGCGGGGGTGATCCCGCCAAAGTAGGCGGCGCAAAGTACAGCTATCACTTTTCCCCGCATACGCGGGGGTGATCCCCCTTGAAATTTCGGTGGCTGTATGATACAATTCTTTTCCCCGCATACGCGGGGGTGATCCCTTCCTTCACCAGCGCATTAGCAATGGTGTAGACTTTTCCCCGCATACGCGGGGGTGATCCTATATCTCGTATGCGTGGTCTGTCGGTGCCCGCCTTTTCCCCGCATACGCGGGGGTGATCCCATGCGCTTATCCTTTCGCGCGTTCATCTTCTTCTTTTCCCCGCATACGCGGGGGTGATCCCCACTCGGACCCATTGATTACAAGGCTGTATGCCTTTTCCCCGCATACGCGGGGGTGATCCCGCGCTGATCGTGCGCGTTTGTATGCGCACCGGCTTTTCCCCGCATACGCGGGGGTGATCCCACCCGTGTTGAAAATCAACCAGCGCCAATTCTCTTTTCCCCGCATACGCGGGGGTGATCCTAACAATGGTTAAGCTCTCGTATGCCCGGGATTCTTTTCCCCGCATACGCGGGGGTGATCCTGAAAAGCCCATGGACAGAGTTGCCACCGCCAGCTTTTCCCCGCATACGCGGGGGTGATCCCGAGAAAGGCGAAAAATACCTGATGCATGATGCCTTTTCCCCGCATACGCGGGGGTGATCCTTTACAATTTTATCTTTGCTAAAATACGCATAACTTTTCCCCGCATACGCGGGGGTGATCCCAATCCACGAGCTGAAACACAGGTCGGACGCGGCTTTTCCCCGCATACGCGGGGGTGATCCCGTCACCCCTAACAGAAACAAATAAAGCCCAGTCTTTTCCCCGCATACGCGGGGGTGATCCCAGGTTCAGGAACGTTCCATTCAGGTGGGTGTGCTTTTCCCCGCATACGCGGGGGTGATCCTCAGACCGCGGCCCTTCAAGTTCTGAATGTACCCTTTTCCCCGCATACGCGGGGGTGATCCCTCCTTCATGTCCGCGCACCACGCCCGGTCGTACTTTTCCCCGCACACGCGGGGGTGATCCCTTCCAATACTTTCCATCCGTTAATAATCTGTCCTTTTCCCCGCATTTTGCTCAGCCAGTGCTTTTGTGGCATCTTTTCCCCGCATACGCGGGGGTGATCCTGTGGAGCACCCTGACAGCTGGGTCATGCCCAACTTTTCCCCGCATACGCGGGGGTGATCCCGGTACGCCTCGTTGTGTCCGCTCTGTCTCTGCCTTTTCCCCGCACACGCGGGGGTGATCCTGGACGCTGAACCTGTCAGCGTTTGTGCTGGCGCTTTTCCCCGCATACGCGGGGGTGATCCTTACTTTACGATGCTCTGGACAGCATACCGGGACTTTTCCCCGCACACGAGGGGGTGACCTCAAGGGCAAGCGGCGCATGGTGTTCCTGCCGGGGAGACTGGTGACGGACCGGAAAGCCGCGGCGGATGAAAAAATCAGGTTGTACAAATTCGACGGAAAAAGTTTATGCAAGACTCCATATTGCAATATATGAAATTTTGTATTATCATAAATCTGCAAGCGATCTGTCTCTTGTGAGGAGGGGCGGAACGCCCAAAATACGCTTCTTTCCTGTGGAATTTCCCACGGTCCACCTGATGCGGATTGAAAGATAGGTCGAGAAGGGAAGAGCAACCATGATGAACACAAGTCTGCTCCAGAAGTCTGGTCTGGCAACGCTGCAGGTCGCGCAGATCCTGGCAGGGCTGGAACCGGGAGACCGGATCCCCACGGTGACGGAACTGAGCGAACAATGCGAGATGGCACGGGGAAATATCCAGATCGCGCTGAACAACCTGAAACAGAATCATGTGATCCGTCTGGAATCCCATGGGCAGAACGGCACCATTGCAACAGAGATCGACTATGTGGCAATGGCGCAGTATTGCAGCAATACGGGTCTGACCTGCGTGATGCCTATGCCGTATGGCCTGCGCTATGAAGGCCTGGCCAGCGGACTGTATGAGGAACTGAACCAGAAAGGGGTCACGGGTGCGATCGCATTCATGCGCGGTTCCGGCTACCGGCTGAACTGTGTGGAAGAAGGGCGCTTTCATCTGTGCGTCATGAGCCAGCTTGCATTTGAACACTATGTGCAGGAGGGCAAGGACATCCAGCTGATCGCGGCCTTTGGCCCGCAGAGCTATGTGGAACAGCATCGGGTCTTTGTCCGCCCGGACTTCAAGGGCGACTGGCAGAACTGCAAGGTGGGCGTGGATGCCTCATCGGTGGACCAGGAGATGCTGACCCGGTTCTGTTTTGCCGATAAGCCGGTGCAATATGTGCCCATCATCTATAGTCAACTGGTGCCGTTTCTGCACAGCGGCGTCATTGATGCCGGCGTCTGGAGCGCCGATATGCTGCCGGAGGGGCTGAGCTATTATCCGATGCCCCGGCTGGATGAGCAGGAAAAAGATACCGTGGCCGTGCTTGCCTGCCGGAAAAGTGATAACATCACCGCGCAGCTGGTGCGCAAGATCCTGTCGGTGGAGCGTGTGGACCACATCCAGCAGCAGGTGATGCGCAAGCAGATCATTCCGCGCTACTAAGCAAAGGTGCTGTCAAACAGAAGTCACATCTGCATGGAGGACATGCGGGTGTTTCTTTCGGGATGAAAATACAAAATATTGTATAAAACATTTTCTTCCGAAAACCGATACAGGATGTCTGATTTTTTTGCAGAAAGAAAAGGAGATCTCGCATGAAAAAGATCACTCGGCGCAACTTCCTGATCGCATCCGGCAAAACCGTTGGCACACTGGCAGCTGCCTCTGCCTTTATGGGGTGTGCCAGCCCGGAGCAGGCGGAGAACTGCTTCCCCCGGTCTGCAATGCCCGTCCGGACCGATGACCGCCTGACGGCTATCGACGACATTGTGGAAAACTACATGGGGCAGGGGTATTTCCCCGGCGCAACGATCGTGGTGGCACGCGGCGGCAAGATCGTGTATGAAAAGGCATACGGCTACGCAATGCTCAACGACATGGGCGTGCGGCTGGACGATCCCCGCCCCATGCAGATGGATACCATGTTCGACATGGCATCCTGCACCAAGATCATGGCCACGACACAGTCCATCATGAAGCTGTACAGCGAGGGCAAGATCGACCTGAATGCCACGGTAGCAAGCTACATTCCGGAGTTTGCCAAGAACGGGAAGGAAAACGTCACCGTGCATCAGCTGCTGACCCACACCTCCGGTCTGCCGCAGTGGAAGGCGATGTTCCTCCACATCGAGAAGGACAAGGCCAAGGTGCTGGATTACATCTGCAACTGTGAGCTGATGTTCGCCCCCGGCGAGGAAAAGTACAGCGACCTGGGCTTCCAGATGCTGGGCTTCCTGGTGGAGCGGATCACCGGGCGCTCGATGGACGAATACGTCAAGAACGAGATCTACAAGCCTCTGGGGCTGAAGCGCACCACCTATCTGCCGCTGGCCAACGGCTTTACCACCGAGGATGTGGCGGCCACCTCCTTCGGCAACCCGTATGAGTATGCCATGGTGGACGAGATCGACTACCCGGGCTTTGGCTACGACTGTACCGCCGATCTGGACGCGTTCCGCACCTTCACCGGCTGGCGCAACTACACCCTGCAGGGCGAGTGCAACGACGGCAATGCATGGATGGCAAACGGCGGCGTGGCCGGTCACGCGGGCCTGTACTCCGACGCGGAAGATCTGGCCGTGCTGTGCCAGGCCATGCTGAACGGCGGTATCTACAAGGGCGTCCGCCTTTACAAGAAGGAAGTCATCGACGAGTTCACCAGCGAGCAGAACGGCAAGCCGTCCCGCGGGCTGGGCTTTGAGCGGGGCTCCTCGTTCATGGGCCGCGGCGACCGCCACTATGACGCCTTTGGCCACGCAGGCTTTACCGGCACCCATGTGGTCATGAACAAGACCAACAAGACCGCAGTGGTGTTCCTGACCAACAAGCAGAACGTTGGCTTCAAGCCTAACTCCATGTCCTACTACAGTCCCTACAGCTGCTGCGGCGAGATCTGTGAGCTGGTCTGGAACATTTTTGGAACCGAAGCACCGGCTGAGACGCTGGCCGACAAGATCGGCGCCTGGCTGTAAGCAAAACAAAAAATCATTGGGAGATGTCAGAGATGGATTTTGAACCGAGATTAACGATCCTGCACCAGGCAGGGATGCTGTCCGAGGAGGATTACCGGAAGGTACAGGACGTGATCCGCTTTTTTCAGGAGAAATACGGTCTGACATTGACCGAAGAAAACGCCTCCGCCATGATCACGCACCTGTGCGCTGCGCTGGGGCGCATCCACCGCGGAGAGCCGGTGGAGCCGCTGGACGAGGAGGTCTACGAAGAGACCAGCCAGGAGCCTACCTTCCCCAAGGCACTGGAAGCAACGCAGGCGCTGGTGCGGGAGATCCTGCCGGACCTGCCGGAGGACGAGCAGAAGTTCCTGACCATGCACATCGGGGTCGTGCTGGCACAATCGTGACAGCATTTGCATAAAACCCACATCAGAAAGGAGGGCTAGCTTATGAAAATCGTAGTAGGCGGCCAGATCGACAAGCAGAAGGTTTATGACACCATCAAGGGTGTTGTAGGCGACCGTGCCTCGGTGGAGATCAAGGATGACATTGCGGCGGCAATGGCGGTCAAGACCGGGCAGGCAGATTACTACTTCGGCGCCTGCAAGACGGGCGGCGGCGGTGCGCTGGCAATGGCCATTGCCCTGCTGGGCATGAACCAGTGCGCAACGGTGTCCATGCCGGGCAAAATGCTGAGCGAGGACGAGATCCTGGCACAGGTCAAGGCCGGCAAGAAGGCATACGGCTTTACGGATCAGCACATCGAAAAGGTCGTGCCGATCATTCTCAAGGGTCTGGGCTTCTGATCCGGATCGTCAAATAAGGAGGATTACATATGGAAACCATTCTGCGCTACGTTATCATCGCGGCAGTTGGTGCGTTGGCATCAATTCTGGCAAACCAGAGCATCGCCGTGTTCAACGACGGCCTGCGCCCGGTCCTGCCGGAGTATCTGGAAAAGCGCATGGACCGCAAGGCTCTGGCAGCCACCAGCTTTGCCATCGGCTTTGGTCTGGTCATCGGCTACGGCCTGCCCACGTCCATTGCCGCAAGCATCATCCTGATCCACTGCATCCTGCTCACCACCGACATCATCGGCACCTGGTGCCCGGACACCAAAAAGGGCATGATCGCTTCCGGCGTCATCGGCGCTGTGTACGGCGTGGCCCTGCTGTTCGGCCTGCAGGTGATCATCGACCTGTTCAACCTGCTGCCGGTCAACTTCCTGGGCAGCCTGGGCCAGGTCTCTGCCGGTATCACGCTGGCCTTCGCCATCTTCCCGGCTGTGACGGTTGCCCTGCAGTTCGGCGCTGCCAAGGGCATCATCACCGCCGTTGTGACCCTGCTGGTCCGTCAGATCGTTGAGACCTACGGCAAGATCGCACTGGACGCCGAGCACACGATCAGCCTGAACAAGGATGGTATGGCCCTGCTGGCCGGTATGATCATCATGCTGGTGTTCGCTGCCATGGATAAGGAAGGCAACGACCAGAACTCCAACGAAATGCTGACCCAGATCTTTGCCGACAAGGTCGCACGCATCCGCAAGTATATGCCGGTTCTGGCCCTCATGGGCGGCCTGATCGCAGCAGGCACCAGCATGAGCATCATGGCCGGTGACCCCATCAGCCTGGGCCTGCTGGCCGAGGGTGACCGCGTCAACGCAGGTCTGACCGCTCTGGCCCGTGCCATCGGCTTTATCCCGCTGGTTGCCACCACCGCCATCACCACCGGCGTCTACGCTCCGGCCGGCATGACCTTCGTCTTTGTGATCGGTCTGCTGATCCCCAACCCCTTTATCGCCCTGATCGCCGGTGCAGCCTGCATCTGCGTGGAGATCCTGCTGCTGAACGTCATCGCAAAGGGTCTGGACAAGTTCCCCGGCATCAAGCGCTGCGGCGACAACATCCGTACCGCTATGAGCTACGTCATCGACATCGCCCTGCTGATCGGCGGCATCCTGGCTGCTCAGGCGATCATGCCCACGACGGGTCTGTTCATCATCGTGGCATTCTGGTGCATCAACAAGTGCAGCAAGAAGCCTCTGGTCTCCATGGCGGTCGGTCCTCTGGGCGCGATCCTGGTCGGCCTGATCGCAAACGTGCTGTTCCTGCTGTCTCTGTACACCCCTGCCGCCTGATCCCCGGATAAAATGAGCGCCTCCCGGCCTGCGTCGGGAGGCGGCTCTGGTTAAGAAACAATACAGGAGGCGAATCCTTTTGAAACTGCCTGAAAAGATTCTGTATGCGCACGAGCATACGACGATCGACCTGTCCGGTCCGAAGAAGAACATCGACTGCAGGCTGGATGATTTTGACGCGACCGCGGCAGAATACCGGCGGCTGGCGGAACACGGTGTGGTCGGCATCATCGACCAGACCAACCGCGGGATGGGCCGGAACGTGGCCTATGTGCAGAAAATGGCTGCACAGGCGGGGGTGGAGATCACCCACGCGACGGGCTACTACAAGGAGCCTTTTCTCCCGCCGGAGTGCTATACGCTGACCGAACAGCAGCTGTGTGACATCATGGTGAAGGAACTGACCGAGGGCATTGAAGGCACCGGTGTCCGGGCGACCGTCATCGGCGAGATCGGCACCTCGAAGGACATCACCGAGACGGAGGCCAAGGTGTTCCGTGCGGCATCCCGCGCCCATGCAGAAACGGGGGCACCCATCTGCACCCACACAACGCTGGGCACGCGCGGCCTGGAGCAGCTGGAAATCTTCAAGAGCTTTGGCGTTGACCTGAGCCGGGTGGTGCTGAGCCACATCGACCTGTCGGCCGATCTGGATTACATGAAGCGCCTGCTGGATCAGGGGGTCAACATTGCGTTCGACACCATCGGCAAGTGCAACTACCAGCCCGATGTCTCCCGTGCAGACTGGCTCAGCCGCCTTTGTGCGGAAGGGTACGACACGCAGATCGTCATGAGCATGGACATCACCCGCCGCAGCAACTTTGCAGACCGGGGCGGTGTGGGCTACAGCTACCTGCTGGACACCTTTGCTCCGCTGGCAAGCGAGGCAGGCGTGCCGGACCGCGCATGGGAGAACCTGCTGTACCGCAATGCACTGCGCATCTACAAAGGACAGAAATAACAAGGATTCGAGGAATTGACAATGAAAACCTATCCCCTGCATTCTATCTCGCTGGAACAGGCAAAACAGCTCCAGTTCAAGGTCATTGACGCAGTGACCCGCAATTTTCAGGGAGAGGAAGTCCTCTCGCTGGGCGACCTCGGCGTGGTGAAAGGGCTGAACAAGCCCCGCTGCACGGTAAAGGTGGAAAAGGTCTTTGCCGACACCTTTGATGCCCCGGCGGCGCTGCTTGTGCGCGGCTCCGGCACGGGCGCGATCCGCTGGGCTCTGACCGCCTGCCTGAAACCGGGGGATGCCATTCTGGTGCACACCTCGCCCATCTATACGACGACGCAGGTGACCATCGACGCCATGGGGCTGAAACCCATCCGCGCGGACTTCAACAATCTGGAACAGCTCAAGGCCGTCTGTGCGCAGCACAAGGACGAGATCCGCGGCGCCCTGGTGCAGCTGACCCGGCAGAAGCCGGAGGACTGCTACGACTACAAGGCCGTGATCGCAGCCATCAAGGCTGCGCTGCCGGGCATCCCGGTGGTGACCGATGACAACTATGCCGCCCTGAAAGTGGACGCCATCGGCTGCCAGGCGGGGGCCGACCTGTCCACCTTCTCCTGCTTCAAGATCCTTGGTCCGGAGGGCGTCGGTGCAGTGATCGGCAGCAAGGAGCTGATCGACCGCATCTACAAGATGCAGTATTCCGGCGGCAGTCAGGTGCAGGGACACGAAGCCATGGAGGCCCTGCGCGGCCTGATCTATGCGCCGGTGGCGCTCGCCATCCAGAGCGAGGTCAACGAGGAGCTGGTCCGCCGCCTGAACGCCGGCGAGATCCCCCATGTGCGGCAGGCGTTCCTGGCAAACGCGCAGAGCAAGGTGCTGCTGGTGGAGTTTGATCAGGAGATCGCCGAAAAAATTCTGGACGCTGCCCCGAAGTTCGGCGCAGCGCCGCATCCGGTGGGCAGCGAGAGCAAATACGAGTTTGCCCCCATGATCTACCGTGTCAGTGGAACGTTCCGTGCGCAGGACCCGACCATTGAACACCGGATGATCCGCATCAATCCCATGCGCAGCGGCCCGGACACCATCATCCGCATCCTGCGCAGCTGCATGGAGCAGGTCGAGGAAAACTGAACCGCTGAAAAAACGAGAGGAAAAGGAGAGATGCCCTGTGTTTTTAAAGACCGTAATGGAGCGCAACCAGCCGTTGGTGCGTCTGGGCATTGAATGGCAGCAGAATGGCGTGATCCTGCCGGACACCTATCTGCTGGATTACGACACGATCCTAGAAAATGCCCGCAGCATCAAACAGGCAGGCGACGCAAACGGCGTGCAGAACTTTTTCATGCTCAAGCAGATCGGACGCAACCCCCTGATCGCCCGTGCGCTGACCGACATGGGATATGTGGGCGCTGTGTGCGTGGACTTCCGCGAGGCGCTGACGATGGTGGAAAATCAGATCCCCCTCGGCAACGTAGGGCATCTGGTCCAGATCCCCCGGGCGGCCCTGAAAAAGATCCTCCGCGCAAAGCCGGTGATCGTAACGGTGTACACGCTGGAAAAAGCCCGCGAGATCAGCGCAGTCTGCACCGAGCTGGGCCTGCACCAGAAGCTGATGCTCCGTGTTCTGGGAGAAGGCGACATGCTGTATTCCGGGCAGTACGGCGGCTTTGAATTGCAGGAACTGGACAGCGCAGTGCGTGCGATTGAGGCGATGCCGAATGTGGAGGTGGGCGGCGTGTGCAGCTTCCCTTGCTTTTTGTACGACGAAGCGGCACAGGACATCCTGCCCATGCCCAACCTCCGGACCGTGCAGACCGCAGCCGAAATGCTGCGCGCCCGCGGCTACCGGGACCTGATGCTCAATACGCCCAGTGCCACCTGCACCCACAGCATCCCGATGATCGCGGCGGCAGGCGGCACCCACGGGGAACCGGGACACGGCCTGACCGGAACGACACCGTATCATGCCGGCCACCCGGATGCCGAGGAGCGCCCCGGCTACCTGTATGTTTCGGAGGTCAGCCACAATCTGGGCGATAAGGCGTACTGCTACGGCGGCGGGCATTACCGCCGCGGCCATATGAAGAACGCCCTGGTGGGCACGACGCCGGAAAATGCAAAGGTCGTGCCGGTGCTGCCGCCGGACGACTCCAGCATCGACTATCATTTTGAACTGCAGCAGAACTGTCCGGTCTCGGCTGCGGCGGTCATGGCGTTCCGGACACAGTTCTTTGTGACCCGGAGCCGGGTGGCAGTGGTCAAAGGGCTGTCCTCCGGCAAGCCGGAGCTGGCGGGCCTGTACTCTGCGCTGGGAGAACCGGTCCGGGAATGACAGAAAGGATAATTCGCAATGGGAAAGTTTGTTGTAATCGTTCTGGATGGTTTTGGTGTGGGCGCAATGCCGGATGTGCCGCAGGTGCGCCCTGCGGACTGCGGTGCCAACACCTGCGTGCATATCTTTGAGCGCACGCCGGACCTGAAGCTGCCCAATCTGGCAAGCCTTGGTCTGGCGAACATCGTGGGGCGGGAGTTCCCCGGCCTGCCGTTTGCGACGGATGCAACGTTCGGCCGTGCCGAGCTGATGCACGATGGTGCGGACACCTTCTTCGGCCATCAGGAGATCATGGGCACCCGCCCGGCAAAGCCCTTCGGCGAGCCGATCTGCAATAAGATCGAGCTCATCAAAAAGACGCTGGAGGATGCGGGTTACCATGTCCGGTATTACACCGGAACATCCGGCAAGCGCCTGCTGATCGTCAACGAGGCCTGCACCGTGGCCGACAACGTGGAATGCGATCCGGGTCAGGCCTTCAACGTCACGGCGGCCATCGACGACCTTGATTTTGAGGAAGAGCTCAAGATCGGTCATCTGGTGCGCAGCGTGTCGGTCGTGCCCCGCGTCATCACCTTCGGCGGGCGCGGCGTGCACCTGCAGAACCTGCTGGATGCCATTGAGGAACACGGCGATTACATCGGCGTGAATGCCCCGGCCAGCGGTGTTTACAACAACGACTACCATTGCATCCACATGGGCTACGGCGTTGACCCGGAGGTGCAGATCCCCACGATTCTGGGCAAGAGCGGCCTGCCGGTGTTCCTGCTGGGCAAGGTGGCCGACGTGGTCACGAACAATTACGGCACCAGCATCCCCATGGTGGACACGGCCAGCGTGCTGCAGCGCACCCTGGAGATCGTAAAGGAGCAGGAGACTGCGTTTATCTGCACCAACGTGCAGGAAACGGACCTGTGCGGCCACCGGGAGAATGTCGCGGCCTACGCAGACCGCCTGCGGGTGGCGGACGAATGGATCGGCAAGATCCGCGACGCCCTGGGCGAGGACGATATCCTCATCGTGCAGGCGGACCACGGCAACGACCCGACCATCGGACACCCGCACCACACCCGTGAGATGGTGCCGCTGATGATCCACAGCGCCCACTCCACCCCCAAGAATATCGGGATCCGCAAGACCCTCAGCGATGTCGGTGCGACCGCTGCGGACTATTTCCACAGCAAGGCACCGGAAAACGGCACCAGCTTTCTGCCGCTGCTGCTGAAGTAAAAACAAAGGAGCAGAGAACCGATGAAGATCATTCGCGCAAACGATTACGCAGACATGTCCCGCAAGGCGGCCAACATCCTTTCGGCGCAGATCATCCTGAAACCCGACTGCGTGCTGGGTCTGGCCACCGGCGGCACCCCGGTGGGTGCCTACCAGCAGCTGGTGGAGTGGTACAACAAGGGTGACCTCGACTTTTCGGGGGTGACGACCGTCAATCTGGATGAGTACCGCGGCCTGCCCAAGGACCACCCGGAAAGCTACTGGAGCTTCATGCACCGCCACCTGTTCGACCACGTCAACATCAACCCCGCCCGCATCAACCTGCCGGACGGCACCAACCCCGATGCGGACGCAGCCTGCGCCCAGTACAACCAGATCATCCACAGCGTGGGCGGCATCGACCTGCAGCTGCTGGGCCTTGGCCCGAACGGCCACATCGGCTTCAACGAGCCGGGCAAGGCGTTTGAGCTGGAGACCCACTGCGTCGATCTGACCGAAGCCACCATCGAGGCCAACAAGCGCTTCTTTGACGGCAACGAAGATCTGGTGCCCAGGCAGGCCTATACCATGGGCATCAAGACCATCATGCAGGCCCGCAAGGTGCTGGTGGTCGCCAACGGCCTGGCCAAGGCAAAGGCCGTCAAAGCAGTCGTGTCCGGCCCGGTCACGCCGGAATGCCCCGGCTCCATCCTGCAGCTGCATCCGGACTGCACGTTGGTGGCAGATGAAGAGGCCCTGAGCCTTCTGTGACCTGCCCGCTGCCGTGACAAGACAGCAGACCGTAAACGATCCGAGCAAGTTCGCCGTTCCGTCAAAGGAGCGGCGAACTTTTTTGTGCAGAGGGCACCTGCAATGCGCAAAAGCGGCAAAAGGAAACCCGGTAGGTATGCCATCTTATGATGACATACCTGCCGGGTTCTGTTTTATGGGTTGGTGCAGCGATTGCACCGATCCATAGCTTCATTCTAGTTTACTGCTCGATCGGCTTCATCGTGGGGGACTATGAATACGTCACGAACTGCATAACTTTTAATTTGGTTATCGATAAGCATATGCGATATCATTATAAAAATATTGAGCAGACACATGGCTACACATCTGCTCAATATTTTGCATTATTATTTTTTTGATTCTGCTGTAGTCATCATTTTATTGATGTTCATAGCTGGCCATACTATAGGTTCAGTTTCAGGTTGCGCTGTTAAAAGAGTCATTTGCGAACGAACATACGGAAATAAAATAGCCAAAGCATTTTCCTGAAGCAACTGATTTTTGTGAGAGTCCGACTCTTCAATGCTCCAGTAGCCACTGATTTGAACTTTAGCTTTGAACTCTCCTTCGCGAGTTGCCTGCGCAGTCAAGGTCGTCCGATATTCACCATCGGATATTTTATCGATGCCATAGCTAAGATTAAAGCTTGTTTTTGAATCATCTTTTAAAGAAAAACCATCTCTAACAAAAGAGAGTTCATCAAACACGATATGATTGGCCTTTAAAACACTAACAGGCAACTCATCCGTAGGGCGAATTATTTCGTTCATTGTTTTCACCTGTCTTACATAAATCATTTATGCGGCATACAATGGGAAATCAAAATACACGGATGACTCTAACATAGAAGAGAATGACACATCCGTCATGTTTTGAGGTGCAGTCTTTACATAGGAAAGAGGCCTATCAATAAACGACAAATCCAAATCATCAAAGATAACCTCTTCGGAATCGCCTACTTGTTCACAGCTCATCCCAGAGAGAGAATCCCTCAGCAGACTTTCTTGTTGTACGGCGTACTCCATGGAGGGATGTGCTAAGGAGTCCAAAACTCTTTGCATACCCTGATCTGTTATGTTGTAGACTTCATGAAGCATCATAACGCACCTCCTTCTTAATAAGTATTAACCTATAGTATGTCATCATATTCCTTGAGAAGTCTTAGATTTTCCGCTGATAGCAAATCAATCATCATCAGAGTAGTTTCTGGGTCGTCACCATCTTGATCAACTTCTTTAAATCCAAAGGCTCTTTGATACCAAGAAACCTTTTCATTTAAAGCATTAATTGTAACCAACCGGAACGGACAATCTCTATGAAACATGATTATTTTAGCCAAGATGCGCTTAAGAACGTTACTTCCTATCTTTTGATACTGATATTCTTTACGAACAGCAAGATACTCAATATGCATTGCATAAAGGTCCACATAACTATTAAGAGAATACTCATCAATCGGCTCAGGAAACCTATCGATTGGAAATCTCTTAAATTGAATCTGATAATACGCAACGATAACTCCGCTTTCCGTTGTGACCTCATATGCATAGCAACGATCAAGCAACGTCAAAAAATAAGAGTCTGCAACCTTCTTATCAATGCTTGGGTTTCCACAAGTGAAACATTGATCCGCAGGATGATTTAACTTTGTGAAAATCAACTTCCCCATTTAAAACTCCCCACATTGGTTTCGGTAATGCAAGTTGATTATAATAGCACGTTCTTAAGCTCTTGTCAAGATTAAACTATCACAATTTTAACCATTTGTACAGCCCCATTGCTACTTTTTTATTGCTTTTTGTTATATTGCACAGTGTCTTTCGCGTGTTGTTTATTAAAATGAACAAAACGACTGTATTTACACTTGATAAATCTTATTTGGAACATATAGGATGGCCTTCGTGCAGATGAAGATTCAAGAAAAAGCGCACCTTCGGATGGAAAGTGCGCTATGTAAGAAAACGCTGATTCAGTTGTTGCAGCGATGTTGTTCCAGATAATCGTCCAGAATGTCCAGATCAATAATCGCTATCTTTTTTATGCGGAGTAGTGCGTGAGCTTCCTGTGCCAGCTTTCGGAACGAAATCTTGCCCATCGAATAGAGAGCCATTCCTTCTTCGTAGCCGACGTATCTCTTTTTCTTTTTGGCCAGAATTTTTTCCAGTTCGGGAACTTCAAACGAAGCAGCTTTATGTTCCATGACATTCTTCTCCTTTGTCAAGGGTAGTGGTATACTTGCGTTATCAGGATATAGAAAGAGGACACCTCACGGTCAGCAATCGCTGATGGTGAAATGTCCTCTTGGCTGTTTTCTCGTTTACAGTTCTCTGCTGG
>ERZ837380.1721-NODE-1721-length-26248-cov-4.110564_pt1 | contig 26248 bp, 25 predicted proteins | sample MGYA00519685_ERZ837380 | MGnify/ENA primary metagenome ERZ837380 (study PRJEB31850, sample SAMEA3708817) | human gut metagenome | biome: human gut; feature: human-associated habitat; material: faeces | place: China | collected 2014 ...
AAAATATAATAAAAAATATTGACTTATTAAAATAATAAGTATAAAATATAAAAAGAGAAGAACGAATTGCATAATTTGTGATTATGCAGTATAATAAAAAAAGGTTGTAGAATAATAATAACAAAGGAGAGAGAAAAGTATGAAAAATTCAAAATTAGTAAAAGTAGTTATGGGTGCTATAATAAGCCTTATAGTTGTTACAATGGCAAATCAAGTTTTTGCTGATAATGTTACAGATTTAACAAACGCTCTTGGAAATAGCAGTTCAAGTTCAAATAGTTCATCAACAAATAATTCAACAAACAACATAACAAGTAATACAGCATTAAATAATACAACAAGAAATAACACAGTAAACAATACAATAAAAAATAATTCTGTATTAACAACAAATAATACAAGTAGCTATAACAACACATCTTTACCAAAAACAGGTATAGAAGACCATATACCAGCTACAATATTATTAGTAGTATTTGGTGTATCAGCAGTATATGCTTACAAAAAAATACAAGATTATAGAAATATCTAATTTAAAATAATAAATAAGTAAAAAATTGAGTAGAGCTTTAAAAGTTTTACTCAATTTTTTTGTTACTAGATAGTTTTTACTCCTATCTCTAAACACTATCTAGTAATAAAAATGAACAAAAATTTCATAAAAACTCTTTAAAAATCCTAAGAAATGTTATACAATATATAAAAATTATTAAAGGGAGAGGAATATGATAAAAAAATGGCAAATATATGAGTCTAATAATGAAAAAATAGAAGAAATATCCAAAAAATATAATCTAAATAAATTATTAGCAACAATCTTAGTAAATAGAAATATAGAAGAAAACCAAATAGAAACATATTTAAATCCAAACAGAAAAAACTTTCACGATCCTTTTCTAATGCCAGATATGGAAATTGCAGTAAATAGAATTTTAAAAGCAATGGGAAATAAAGAGAAAATCATAATATATGGAGACTACGATGTCGATGGAATAACAAGTATAACAGTATTAAAAAGCTTTTTAAAAGATAGAGGAATAGATGTTGACCAATATATCCCAAATAGATTAGAAGAAGGCTATGGTTTAAACAATCCAGCTGTTAAAAAAATTGCAGAACAAGGCTATGACTTAATGATAACAGTAGACTGTGGAATTTCTGGAATAGAAGAGATAAAATATGCAAATAGTTTAGGAATAGAAACAATAGTAACAGACCATCATGAAGTAGGAGAAGAACTTCCAGATGCTATTGCTGTTGTTGATGCAAAAAGAAAAGATAATATATACCCTTGCAGAGATTTAGCAGGAGTAGGAGTAGTATTCAAATTAATACAAGCATTACGGAATAAAATTAGGACTAGAAGAAAAAGAATATCTAAAATATTTAGACATAGTATGTGTAGGAACAATATCAGATATCGTTCCATTAGTAGATGAAAATAGAATAATTACAAAATTAGGATTAATGTTAGTAAAACAAACACAAAATATGGGATTAAAATCATTATTACTTTCATCAGGCTATAAAAATATAGACTCAAACACAATATCATTTGGAGTTGCCCCAAGAATAAATGCTTGCGGAAGAATGGGACATGCAGACGAAGCATTAAAATTATTTTTAGCAAAAGATATTTATGAAGTAAATAGATTAACACAATTATTAAATGACTATAATAAAATAAGACAAGAAAAAGAAAAATCAATTTATGAGGAAGCAATAAAACAAATAGAAGAAAAACAACTATTTAATAAAAATGCAATAATAGTAGGTGGTGAAAATTGGCACCACGGAGTAATAGGAATAGTATCATCAAAAATAACAGATTTATACTTTAAACCAAGTATTTTACTATGTTATGAAGATGATTTTGCGAAAGGTTCAGGAAGAAGCATACCAGGATTTGACTTACATGATGCATTAATGAAATGCCAAGATAGCATAGAAAGATTTGGCGGTCATGCAATGGCAATAGGAATAACAATAAAAAAAGAAAACTTTGAAAAATTTTCAGAAGAAGTAGAAAAAATTGCAGAAGATGCAAAAATAAATGAAATAATTCCTATAATAAATATAGATGCAAAAATCGATTTAAACGAAATCAGCAAAGAAATGGTACAAAGCCTAAAACAATTAGAACCATTTGGGGAAGGCAATAAAACACCAATATTTGCCTTCAAAAACCTAAAAATAGACTCAATTAGGTCATTGACAGAAGGAAAACATATAAAAATGACTTTAAAAGACGGAAATACAATAATAGATGCAATAGGCTTCAACTTAGGATGTTTAGCAGATGAATATAGAATAGGAGATAAAATAGACGTAGTAGGAAGTCTAGAAATAAATAGTTTTAATGGAATTGACAGTTTACAAATAAATTTGAAAGATGTAATGAAATCAATATAAAAGTTGTCAAAAATCCCCGTCCCCGTTGACAGCCAATGTCAAATGGGACGCCCTTTTTTGCCAACAAAGAGAAAGTAAGAGGTGAATCAAAATGCAAGAGAATGATAAAGAAATAACGATTCAAGATGTAATTACAAAGAAAAAAGAAATAAGCAAAAGAGTAGACACAAAAGCAATAATGAAAGCATATAACTATGCTGTTCAACATCATGGAGATCAAAAAAGACGTTCAGGAGAACCATATATAATACATCCAATAAATGTAGCATATATATTGGCTGGAGTAGGATTAGATGAAGCAACAATTTGTGCAGCACTTTTACATGATGTTGTAGAAGATACAGATGTAACAGATGCAGATTTAAGAAGAGACTTTGGAGAAGAAGTTGCAGATATGGTAGCAGGAGTTACAAAACTTGGAAGTATGCAATTTACATCAGTAGAAGAACAACAAGCAGAAGATTATAGAAAAATGTTCTTAGCAATGGGAAAAGACATAAGAGTAATAATAATAAAACTTGCAGATAGATTGCATAATATGAGAACATTGAAATATCTGAAAAGGGATAGACAAATTGCAAATGCAAAAGAAACAATGGAAATATATGCACCACTTGCAAATCGTTTAGGTCTATATTCAATGAAATGGGAATTAGAAGATTTGTCATTCAAATATTTATACCCAGAAGAATATCATGAATTAGTTGAAGGAATAGACAAAAAAAGAGAAGAAAGATTAAAATTTATAGAAAAAATAATGGGCGACATTCGTGTTCAACTAAAAAAACAACACATAGATGCAGAAGTAACAGGAAGAGCAAAACATTTATATAGTATATATAGAAAAATGAAAAGAGACAATAAAACTTTAGACCAAATATATGACTTATTTGCTTTACGTATATTAGTAAATTCAATAAAAGATTGTTATGCAGCATTAGGTGTAGTACATGAAATGTATAGTCCAATGCCTGGAAGATTTAAAGATTATATAGCAGTTCCAAAACCAAATATGTACCAATCAATACACACAACACTATTAGGAGACAAAGGAACACCTTTTGAAGTACAAATTCGTACTTGGGATATGCATAGAATTGCAGAATACGGAATTGCGGCACATTGGGCATATAAAGAAGCAAGTTATTTTGGAAAAAAACAATCAGTAAAAGTAGAAGAAGATAAATTAGCATGGCTTAGAGAAACACTAGAATGGCAAAAAGATATGCAAGATCCACAAGAATTCTTAGATACATTAAAAACAGAATTATTTGAAGATGAAGTATATGTATTTACTCCAAAAGGAGCTATAAAAGTATTACCAAGAGGAGCAACACCAATAGATTTTGCATATGCAATACATGCTGAAATAGGACATCATATGACAGGATGTAAAATAAATAGTAGAATGATGCCAATAATAACACCATTAAAAAATGGAGACATTGTTGAAATTTTAACATCAGACAATTCAAAAGGACCAAGTAGAGATTGGTTAAAATTTGTAAAAAGCACAAGTGCAAAAAACAAAATTCAAAGTTGGTTCAAAAAAGCTCAAAAAGCAGAAAACATTGAAAAAGGAAAAGAATTAATAGAAAAAGAATTAAAAAGAATAGGAATGACACACACAAGCTTATTCAAACAAGAATATATAGAACCAATGCTAGAAAGATATAAATACAAAAATCTTGATGAAATGTATGCTGCAGTTGGATTTGGAGCAAACTCATCAGTAAAAATTATAGCAAGAATGTTACAAGAATATAGAAAAGAACATCAAGAAGAAGATATTGAAGAAAAGATGGAGCAATTAAATAAAGAAAAAGAAAAAAAACAAAAACCATCAAGTTCAGGAGTAGTAGTAAAAGGAATAGACAACTGCCTTGTAAAACTATCAAAATGCTGTAATCCACTTCCAGGAGACGAAATAGTAGGATATATAACAAAAGGAAGAGGAGTTTCAGTTCACAGAAAAGATTGTGTAAATGTAAAAGACTTGCTATCAGAAGAAAACAGAATGATTGATGTTAAATGGTATGAAGAAGCTAAAGAAAATTACAATGTTAATATTGAAGTGCTAGCAAATGACAGAGGCGGACTACTAATAGATGTCTTAAATGCAATAAAAGAAACAAAAGCCAAATTAATGGGAGTTAGCACAAAAACAACAAAAGATAGAATTGCTATAATGGACATTAACATTGAAGTAGAGAACATTGAAGAACTAAACAAAGTAATTAGAACAATTAGAAAAGTAGACAGCGTTTATGAAGTAAGAAGATAGGGAAAAGTGGACGCCCTTTTCTTCCCTAGGAAAAAATTCCCTATAGAATTAGGAGGAACAGACGATGATTTTAAAAGAACTAAAGATATATACATTTATTGGTGAGGCAACAAATTGCTATGTCATCTTTGATGAAGAAAGTAAAGAAATAATGTGCATAGACCCAGCCGGAGATGTTGACAAAATAGAAAATTTAATAAAAAATGTATTTAAAGGAAAATTAAAATATATATACCTAACCCATTGCCACGGAGACCATATATTAGGTGTAACAGAATTACAAAAAAGATGTGGAGGAAAAATCTTAATCCATAGAATAGATGCAATAGGATTAAATGATGCAAAAATAAATCTGTCAGAAATAATAGGATTACCAGAAATAGAACTAGAAGCAGATTCTAGAATAGATGATAATGATTTAATCCACCTAGGGAACTTAGAGTTTAGAGTTATTCATACACCAGGCCATACTGCAGGAAGCACATCATTATATTGTGAAAAAGAAAAATGCTTATTTTCAGGAGATACAATATTTTGCGGAACTTGGGGAAGAACAGACTTGCCAACTTCAAACAGAGAAGATATAATGAATTCAATAACTAAAAAGATATTGATTTTACCAGATGATACATTAATATACCCAGGTCATGGAAAAGCAACAATGTTAAAAGATGAAAAACCAATATATTTAGAATTAAAACCAAAACAATGGTAATAGATAAAAAATAACCAGAAAGGAAATAACAATTATGAACAAATCAAAAACAGAACCAAGAACTTTAGCAGGATTTATGGAATTAATGCCAAATGAACAAATACTATTTGAACAAATAAAACAAAAAATAGAAAAAACATACCAAAAATTTGGATTTCTACCATTAGACACACCAATACTAGAATTATCAGAAGTATTACTTGCAAAAGCAGGAGGAGAAACAGAAAAACAAATATATAGATTTGAAAAAGGCGATACAGATATATCAATGAGATTTGATTTAACAGTTCCACTTGCAAAATATGTAGCAAAAAACTATGGTAATTTAAGCTTTCCGTTTAGAAGATATCAAATTGGAAAAGTTTATCGTGGAGAAAGAACACAAAAAGGAAGATTTCGTGAATTTTATCAATGTGATATAGATATAATTGGAGATGGAGAACTAAGTGTTATAAATGATGCAGAACTTCCAAGTGTTATATACAACATATTTAAAGAATTAGGATTTGATGACTTTACAATTCGCATAAATAACAGAAAAATACTAAATGGCTTATTTGAAAGTTTAAATCAAAAAGAAAATGCAACTGAAATTTTAAGAATAATAGACAAAATAGAAAAAATAGGAAAAGAAGCGGTTATAGAAGAACTAGAAAAAATAGAAATTCCAAGTGATGCTATAAATAAAATAATGGATTTCATAGAAATAGAAGGAACAACAGATGAAAAGCTTCAAAAACTAAATGAATTAAATATAAAAAATGAAGAATTTGAAAAAGGACTAGATGAACTAACACAAGTTGTAAAATATGTTAGAATATTTGGAATTCCTGAAGCAAACTTCAAAGTAGATTTAACAATAGCAAGAGGACTAGATTATTATACAGGAACAGTATATGAAACATTCTTAAATCAATATAGAGAACTTGGAAGTGTATGTTCAGGAGGAAGATACGAAAATCTAGCAGAATACTATACAGATAAACAATTGCCAGGAGTTGGAATTTCAATAGGACTAACAAGACTATTCTATAAATTAAATGAATTACAATTAATAAAAGCAGAGAAAAAATCAATAGCAGAAGTATTAGTAGTACCAATGGTTCAAGACTTAACTGTTCCTATACAAATAGCTACAGATTTAAGAAAAAAAGGAATTAGCACAGAAGTATACTTGAATGACAAAAAACTAAAAGCAAAAATGAAATATGCAGACAAATTAGAAATACCATATGTAATAGTAGTTGGAGAAGATGAAATAAATTCTGGAATAGTAAAAATAAAAAACATGAAAACAGGAGAAGAAAAAGAAACATCAATTCAAAATATAGAACTATAAAAATAAAAAAGGCAGGAAATCAAATCCTGCCTTTATTATGTATAAAAGCAAAATTTAACTTTCTACCCTCAATCATAAAGAAATCTAAATCTGTCAGTCTATCAAAAAATGATAACTATTAGAAAATAAAACTATTTCATGTTATTTTCAACTTGTTGAATCATTTTTTTAACCATTTGACCACCTATTCTACCAGCATCTCTAGCAGAAATATCTCCATTGTAACCGTCTTTTAAATTAACACCAACTTCACTAGCAACTTCGTATTTGAATTTATCTAAAGCTGTCATAGCTTCTGGAACTAATTTTTTGTTTGAATTGTTTGCCATTTGAATTCACCTCCTGCAAATCTACATTTTCTAGAAAAAAACATTTGCTTTTTCTAATACTATCATTTGCAGAAAAGAAAAAAATAAACTGGAAATTTTTACAAAAATAAAAATAAACATTGAACCCAAATAAAAAATATGATATAACATTCACCGATGAAACAAAAAAAACAAACCAAGGAGGAAAAAATGTATAAATTAGTAGCAATAGATTTAGATGGAACAATGTTAAATAGCTATGGAATGGTTACAGAAAACACAAAACAAGTAATAAAAAACACAATAAATAAAGGAACAGAAGTAATAATCGCATCTGGAAGACCAATCGACTCTATAAAAACAATTGCAAAAGAAATTGGATCAGAAAATTATTTTATAGCAGGAAATGGTGCCTTAATTTATGATATAAAAAAAGACGAAATAATATACGAAAAATTCATGAATAAACAAAAAGTTTTAGAAATAATAAAAATATGTGAAGAAAACAGTATAGCATATAACATATATACAGAAAAAACAATAATAGCCAAAGGGCTAAAATACAATGTATTATATTATTATAAGGAAAACTTAAAAAAAGAAGAGAACAAAAAAACAAATATAACAATTGTAGAAGATGTTTATGAATATATTAAAAATTTAGAAAACGAAAAATTTTTAAAAATCACAGTTTGTGATGAGACAAAATCTGTATTTAATTCAATAATAAGAAAACTAAGAACAGTAGAAGATATAGATGTTTTAGATGTTTTACATATGTCTAGAAAAATGATAAAACAAGGGACAGAAGATGTGCCAATAGAATATTACTACACAGAAATTTCACTAAAAGATGTAGATAAATGGAATGCAATAGAATATCTTGCAAATAAAATGAATATAAGTAAAGATGAGATAATAGCAATAGGAGATAATATTAATGACAAAGAAATGATAGAAAATGCAAAGGTAGGAATTGCAATGGGACAAAGTACACCTGTAATTACTGAAATAGCTGATTTTGTTACAACAAATAATAATGAAGATGGTGTGGCAAAAGCATTAGAAAAATATTTTTAAATTATAGAGAAATATAAGTATAAGTAAGAATACAGAACAAATATTACAAAAATATTACAAAAATATTAACTTTTAATTACAATACTATATATTATTGATTTTAGTATTAAATTGCGTTAAAATTAAATAAGAAAATTTGTAATAAAATAAAAATTAAAGGAGGAATTTGTAATGGCAACAAATCCAATGCAAAGAAAAGCAAGAAATTCATTTTTATTAGGAATGTTAATAACTCTAGTGATAGCAGGAGCAATAATAGCATTACTATTTATACAATTAAAAAATTATAAAGAAAAAGAACAAGAAGAAAAGGCAAATAGTGTTAAAGTATGGGTATTAGGACAAGACGTAATATCTGGACAAGTAATAACAACAGATATGCTAACACAACAAGTAGTTAATAAAAATTATGTACCAACAAACGCTATTGGTAATATAACTGTTTTAGACAACTATGCTCTAGAAGATAAAGAAGGAAATGAAGTAATAACTGAATATAAAAATAATGTAGCAACATTATATTTATCAAAAGACAATACAAAATATGAACTAAAACAAGAAGATTCAACAGGAAGTTACTATATAGAAAACAACAGAGATAAAGAATATGTTGAATTAAATACAGTACCAGTAATAGCAAAGGTTGATATGAATAAAAATACAGTAATAACAACAGAAATGGTTTGCAAATCAAATGAAAAAACAACAGATGATTTAAGAAAAGTTGAATACAATGTATTAACATTACCAAGCCAATTACAAACTGGAGAATACATAGATGTTAGATTAGCATTACCAAGTGGTCAAGATTATATAGTAGTTTCAAAAAAACAAGTTGAAATACCACAAGTTTCAGGTGTAGATGTAGCAGATACAATTTGGCTAAAATTAACAGAAGATGAAATTATCACAATGAACAATGCTATAGTAGATTCAGCAAGAGCATTAGGCTCAGTATTAAAAGTAACAATTTATACAGAAGCTGGAACACAGGAAGCAGCAACACCAACATATGTACCAAGCAAAGAAGTTGCAGAATTAATAAGAAACAATCCAAACATTGTAGAAAAATCTAAAGTAACATTAATTAATAGATACAATAGCAATGCTAGCACAAGAAATGATGCTTTGAATCCTGCAATAAGTACTGGAGAAGAAGGAGAAGAAAACTTAAAAACAAAAGTACAAGAAAGTATTACAAATTCAAAAGAAAACAGACAAAAATACTTACAATCTTTAGGAGGAACAGAGTAGTCTAAGAGGGAGAGCGTTATATATGAAAAAAATTGGATTTATAGGGACATATGATAAAACTGATCTAATTTTAAATGTAGCAAAACTTATAACAGCAATGGGAAAAAGTGTTCTTATGATAGATTCAACTTTTAACCAAAAAGCAAGATATGTTGTGCCAGCAATAGAACCAACAATTTCATATATAACTTCTTTTGAAGATATAGATGTTGCCGTTGGATTTGATAGTGTAGAAACAATTCAAAAATATCTTGGGATTTCTGAAACACTACCATATGACATAATATTAGTTGATGCAGATACAACAGAAAGAATAGAAAAATTTGAATTAGACAAAGCAGAAATAGACTATTTTGTAACTTCGTTTGATGTATATTCTTTAAAAAAAGGATTAGAAATATTATCAAATTTGAAATCACCTTTGAATTTAACTAAAATATTATTTTCAAAAAATATGCTAAAAGAGGAAGACGATTATTTAAATTTCTTATCTTTAGGGTACAAATTAATGTGGAACGATATGAGAATATACTTTCCAATTGAAAATGGAGATGCAACAGTAATAGCAGAAAACCAAAGAGTAGAAAAAATAAAATTCAAAAAATTAAGTGTACAATATAAAGACAGTTTAATTTTTATAGCCCAACAAATATTAGGAGAAAAAACAGATTCAAACATAAGAAGAGTTGAAAAAGCCTTAGAAAAAGGAGTATAGGAATGTCAGTAATAACTTTTGTTAATAACAGAAAAGAAGAAACTGGAAAAACATTATCACTAGTTGCAATTGCAACTAATATGGCAATAGAAAACAATGAAAAAATACTAATAATATCAACTACCAATAAAGAAAGTAAAATAAAATCATGCTTTTTTGAAGACACAGAAGTAAAAAAAATGAGACTTGGAATATTTGGACAAAATATGTCAGCATTGGATACAGAAGCAGGAATTGATGGCCTTGCTAAAATGTTACGTAGTAATAAATTAAATCCAGATATGATAACAAACTACACAAAAGTAGTATTTAAAGACAGATTAGAAGTTTTATTGGGAAAAAACAAAAGTGAAAGCAATCAAAATATAGAAGAACGAGTACAAAGTTCTCCTATAGAAATAACAGATGAGTATATTGAAATTGTAAAAATTGCAAATCAATATTATGATAGAGTTTTTGTGGATTTAGATTACAACTTAAATCAAGACATAAGAGAACAAATAATAGATCAATCAGATTTAATAATATTAAATTCGAGTCAAAATTATAAAAGTTTAAAAGAATTAAAAGAAAATAAAGAAAACAACAAATTACTAAAATCACCTCGAACATTATTATTAGTAGGAAGATATGATAAATATTCAAAATATAATGTAAAAAACATAACAAGATATCTAGGAGAAAAAAATAAAGTACTAACAGTACCATATAACACATTATACTTTGAAGCTTGTAACGAGGCAGGAGTACCAGATTTGTTCTTAAAATTAAAAAAAATGTATGATTTAGATGATAGAAATGCAATTTTTATGGAAGAAATAAAAAGAGCTTCAGAAAACATTATATACAGATTACAAGAGTTACAAACAATAATGTAGAAAGGGGAAAGAGCAAATGTCAATAACAAACATATTACTAGTTATAGTTGTTCTAGTTGCTGCAATAGGAGCAATAGTTTACTATATAAAGAAAAAAGAAAAAGAACCAGTTGAAGAAGAAATAGTAAAAGAAGACAAAACATACGACTTAGAACAAATGCAAGACTTTGTTAAAAAAAGACTTGATGAAATAACAAAAGTCAACCTTTATGACATAGGTCTTTCAGAAGAAGAACTAAAAAGAAGAAAAAATAAAAAATACGAATTAAAGAAAGCTTTAAAAGGTTGTACATATGGTGATGTCAACGATAAAAAATATGTAAAAGAGTTAATATTTGATTTACTTTCAAAAGAATATGGAGTAAATGAAACAAATATATCAAAAGCAATACCATTTGATGTACCATCTTTATTAACAGCTCAAGATAAATTTGACATATTGCTTTATGCTTATAAAAAAGAATTTGGATATGAGGCTTTAACAGAGTTAATAAAAAAATATGATTTAGCCGTATTAAAATATATGGAAGGTGACACAAAACCATCATATGTTATAACAGCACAAGAAATAGAAGACATATATGAAAAAGAAAATTTACAATTAAGTTTTTCAGATAAATTATCAATAGTTGTTCAAAGAATTTATCAACACTACAAAGGTTATAGTAGTATTGATGAAGTGAGAGATATGAATATAGATGGTGTATCTGGTGGTGTATCTGGTTTACCAGAAAGCTTCTTAAGCCAAGTAGCACAAACATCAGACACAGACTATTTAACACAAATATCAGAACATAGAGTACCAAGAGCATGTGACAGTATTTGGATTTTCTTCCAAGGTAAATCAATACGTTTAGCATTCTTAAGTTTTGGTACAGAAGCTGAATTAAAAAGAGTATGTCAAAACATATATAAATACAATAACCCAGGACAATTATCAGATACAAATGGCTATAAAATCAACGAAATGAAAGACGGTTCTCGTGTAGTTGTTGTAAGACCAAGCTTCTCAGAAACATGGGCATTTTTCGTAAGAAAGTTCGATGTTAAAAGAGCAACACTAGAACAATTAGTAAGAGACCCAGGAAAAGAAGAAGTTATAGAACTATTAAAATTCTTAGTAAAAGGTGCAAGAATCACAGCAATCACTGGTGAACAAGGTTCTGGTAAAACAACACTTTTAATGGGAATGATAGAAAATATATACGAAACAATGAACATAAGGGTTCAAGAAACAGCTTTCGAATTACATTTAAGAAAAATATACCCAACAAGAAACATCTTAACATTCCGTGAAACAGATACAATATCTGGACAAGAAGGATTAGATGTTCAAAAGAAAACTGACGGTTCTGTAAACATCATAGGTGAGGTTGCAACAGACCCCGTAGCATCTTGGATGATACAAGCAGCCCAAGTTGCATCAAAATTCACATTATTTACTCACCACGCAAAAACATTTCCAAACTTAGTAACAGCACTAAGAAACTCAATGTTAAGAACAGGTGTATTCAAAGATGAAAAAACAGCAGAAGAACAAGTTGTACAAGTATTAAACTTTGACGTTCACCAAGTAAAAGACTTTAGAGGAAAAAGATATATAGAAAGAATTACAGAATGTATACCATTGGAAAATAAAAATGAATATACATTTGACCACAGAAACGAAAAAACACTAGAAGGAAAATTTGATAAATTCTTCGACAATGCAACACATTACTTTGCAAAAGTTACAGACAAACAATTATATACATACAGAAACATAGTAGAATTTGTTGATGGAGAATATGTAATAACAAATCCAATAACAGATGAAAACATTAGAGGAATGAGAGACAATATGGATGAAACAGATGCAGAAGAATTTGACAAATTTATAGAAAGACATTGGAAAAAAGCAAAAACTTCAGAAACAGTAGCAGTATCTGCAAACAATGTAAAAGTAGAGGAAATAGATGATAAACCAAAAAAAAGAGGAAGAAAACCAAAAGTTGATAAAATATAACAATATAACTGGGGGTGATAGCAAGTGTCAAATCAAATAGTATATATAATGATGGGTGGTTCAGCAGGATTATTTGTTCTAATAATATTAGCATACTATATATTATCTAAAAAAATGCAAAAATCCGAATACAAAAAAATACAAAAATTACAACAAGGAACAAAAACCAACAGTTTTTCTACAGAAGTACTTTTTCAAAAATTATACTTATTCTATAGAAAAATACCATTTTTAAAAAGATACATATTAAAACTAAGAAGAAAACTAGAAATTATAAATATTCAAGATGAATATGCAACCAGAAGGGATGCAGCAAAAATAATAACAAAGTCACTTGTAATATTACTTCCAATTGTAATATTAACAATACTTTTAACAAAAACAAACTACCTATTAATGTTCATATTATTAATATTTGAATTATTTATGGTAGATATATTAATAGATAGTTCTGTTGACAAAAAAGATGATGCTTTATTAGTACAACAAATTGATTTCTTTTCAGAAATTAGACATGCTTATCATGAATACAACATGGTAGAAGAAGCAATTTATCAAGTATCACAAGATGATGAAAAAGATGTATCAAGACAAGGAGAAAAAATTTACGAAATATTAATTTCAGATGACCCTGAGACAGAACTAGAAAAATATTATGATGTAGCACCAAACAACTTCTTAAAAGAATTTGCTGGATTATCATATTTAACAAAAGAATTTGGTGATAGAAAAGTAGACGGTGCATCATTATACTTAAAAAATGTTGATAACATAACACAAGAAATGCAAATTGAGATTTTAAAAAGAGATAAATTAAACTATGTATTTAGAAGTTTATCAATAATTTCAATAGTACCAGTATTATTCTTAGAACCATTAAAAAACTGGGCAATATCAAACTTCTCATTTGTTAGTAGTTGGTATAATGGAAAATCAGGAATAATAGTACAAATATTAATACTTGTAATAACATTCATATCTTATGTATTAGTAAGAAAACTAAAAGATAATGGTTCTGTAAATACAAGTACACAAAACACACAAAATCCATGGCAAGCAAAAGTATATAAAAATAAATTTGCTAAAAAAATAGTTGATTTATTTATACCAAAAGATGGAACAAAAGATTACAAAAAAATGACAGATTTATTAACAGATGCAGCATCACCATTAAAAATAGAATGGGTATATGTAAACAGAATTTGTATAGCAATTGTAGCATTTTTAGTATCATTACTGGTATTTCTTCAATTGCACAGAGTTGCAATTGACTATGAATACACAAATCCAACAACAGACTATAATCTGATGGGTGGTATGAGTGAAAAAGATGAAGAAAAGGCTAGAGAATTAACAAAACAAGATAATATCTTCTTGGATATGTTTAGAGGAAAATTAAAAACAACAGAAAAAGATGTAGAAAAAGCATTAAGAAATTCAAAATATTATCAGGATGCAACTGATAAAGATATAGAAAAAGCAACTAAAAGAATATATGAAAAAATACAAGTTGTAAACAGTGAATATCTACAATGGTTTGAATTATTATTAGCATTTGTATGTGGAATATTAGGGTATATGTCTCAAGTTTGGATTTTAAAATTCCAAGTAAAAATGAGACAATTAGAAATGGAAGACGAAGTAATGCAATTCCAGACCATTATACTAATGTTAATGAGAATAGAAAGAGTAAATGTAGAAATTATACTAGAATGGCTAGAAAGATATTCAAATATATTTAAGAGCCAAATAACAAAATGTGTAAACAACTATGAAGCAGGTGCATGGGAGGCATTAGAAGAATTAAAAAATTCAATATCATATATGCCACTAATAAGAATAGTAGAAAGTATGCAAGCTGCTGTAGAAAAAATACCAATTAAAGATGCATTTGATGAATTAGATGCAGAAAGAGATTACTACAGAGAAAAAAGAAAAGAATCAAATGCAAGACTAATAAGTAAAAAAGCATTAATTGGAAAAGTAATAGGATTTGCTCCTATGGTATGCTTATTTGTAGGATATCTAATAATCCCACTAGTATTCATAGGATTAACCTCAATGTCAACAACATTTAGCCAAATGTCAACAACAAGTTTTTAAAAGGAGGACTTAAAAGATATGGAAAATGCATCAAAAGCATTAGTTATGGCAGGTGGAATTTTAATAGCATTACTTGTTGTTGGAGCACTTATGCTTATGGTTAACCAAGTATCATATTATCAAAAAAGTGAATCAACTTCAGAAAAAGCTCAACAACAAGCTGACTTTAATAAAGAATATGTTCAATTTACTTATAACGATTTAAAAGGTTATGAATTAATATCATTAGTCAACAAAGTTATTGATTATAATAAAAAAGAAGCAGTTGGAAATTCAGTTGACTATAGTTTAAAAATTACAGTTAATATTGATATGGTAGGAACTTCAGGAACAAGTTTTGCACAAAAATATGGAACAAATGGAAATACAGTATTATTCAAAAAAAAATATACAATAAGTAGTGGAAATACAAGTTTTTATGATGATATTTCAAAATACAGAGAATTAGAAAATACATATTCTTTGTCAATTATGAGTAAATTATCTGCTAATTATGATAAATTAAAAGAAGTAGAAGGAAAAAATGATGAATATGCAAATGCTATGAAAGAAATTACAGGAAGAGCAGGAGTAAATGTTGGAATAAAAGACATAGAAAAATATAGAGAATATTCAGAATTTAAAACATCAACTTTTAAGCCAGGCGAAGTAAAATATTACTCAAATGGTCAAGTAAAAGAAATGTCATTTGAATTTAAGAATTAAGAGGTGAATTTATGGAAAACGCATCAAAAGCATTAATTATGGCAGGTGGAGTTCTAATTGGTGTATTAATTATATCTTTAGCTGTTTACCTGTTTGTATCTTTTGGACAAACATCAGCTGAAATAAATTCAGAAAATTCACAAAAACAATTGTCACAATTTAATGCAAAATTTACTTCTTATGAAGGAAGAAATGATATTACTATTTATGAAATTTTAACAGTTGCAAGCTATGCTAATGAAAATAACGAATATTATAAAGATGGTGATTCTAATTATTTAATACAAGTTATCTGTAACAACATAAATGTAGCTAATAGCGCAGGAGTAAACCGATTAAAAGGTGAAATAAAAACTCAACAGCAATCAGGTTTAAAATCTTATAAATGTAGTGGAATATCATATAATAAAAATGGTAGAGTAAATAAAATAACATTTAAACAATAGAATAAAAAATCTTGATAAAATAATAGTAAATGTTATAATGAAAAGGATAAAAATATGAAAAAAATAGCGATATTTTTTATAATAACAATACTTATAGTTTGTGCAATATTTGCAATGTATATAAGTTACAAAGCAAACTATAATATGTCAAAAAAATCAAATTTAGCATTTGAAAAATACTTAAATGAAGAAGTTTACGGAACAGATTTAGCAACAGTAATAAATCGAGCCGTAGATAGAATTTATTTTGTTGCAACAGATGTGCAGTTTAGCAGAAATATAGAAGAAGGTAGATAGAAATGAAAAAAATGAAGTAACAAAAAATAATAAAGGAATTTATCAAAACAATGATGAAAATTCTATAAACATAGAAATAAAAATGTTAGATGATGATTCTGTATATAAAATGGAAAAATTCTATAATGATGGAATTCAAAATTTTATAAACTACTATGGAAACATAAAATTTAAATGCACAGATATAAAATATCATAGTGCTACAAATCAAGTAAAATATATGTTGTTTGAACAAACAACAGAATAACAAAGTTTTTAATATTTTAAATATATATAATAAATAATAAAAAGGGAGGAAAAAATCATGGAAAATGCATCAAAAGCATTAATTATAGCAGGAGCTATATCATTATCAATTTTATTAATTTCTTTAGGAATAATGATATTTAATACAGCGCAAGATACTACAAAAAATAGTGGGATGACACAAGCCCAAGTATCAGCTTTCAATAACAAATTCTCTAAATATGAGGGAACAATAAAAGGTTCTGAAGTTAGAAGTTTGATTCAAGAAGTTGTAGCTAGCAATGGTGATGATAATAATAAAAATGCAAGTAGACAAATAACTATTAATAAAGACAGTAAAGCAATAGTAAGTGGTACTACAGCAGATAGTTCAGGTATATTAACAACAAAATCATATACTGTAAAAATAACAGAATATAATGATGATGGTACTATAAAAACAATGGAAATCAAATAGTAAAATAAAAAAAGGAGGAATAGCAATGGAAAACGCAGTAGATGCATTAAAAATGGCAGGAGCCGTATTATTATTTGTATTAGCGATTTCTGTTGCTATTGTATCTTTTGGACAAGCAAGAGAAACAGCTGATACAATATTAGATTACAAAGATAGAGAAACCGTATATATAGATGGAAATTTATATTATAGAGCAACAGGAACTGAAAGAACAGTAGGATTAGAAACTATAATACCAACAATATACAGAGCATATATAGAAAACTATAAAATAGTATTTGAAGGTTTAGATGAACCAATTTATACATTGAAATTAAGCGGTGGACAAACTATAACTAAATATACAATTGACTTGGAAACAAAAAAAACAGCAGATGGTGTAGAAATAAATAATGTTGCATTAGCAAATGATGAACAAAAATCTGAATTTTTATGTGGAATTTTATATAATGATTTTACTAAATCAGGATCATTAATAAATTTTGAAAAAAAATATAATGTAGATTTACCTAATAGGAGTTTAATAAATAGATTAAAAGGAAGAACAATAACAGAATATTTAGGAGTTTACTATCAAAATGACAATGAGGATGTTCCTGATGTCAATAAAACAGAAAAAAGAATTATAACTTACAAAATACAATAAAGGAGGAACAAAATGAGCGATACATTCATAACAGTAATTGCAATAATGCTAACAGCAATATTAATGTTAGTTTTACCAGTAATGACAATGGCAGATAGAGTAGATACAGTATCAAAAACTGATATAGAAACAAAAACCTCTGATTTTGTAAATGAAATAAGAACAACAGGAAAGTTAACATCTGAAAATTATAATAAATTTATAGAAGAAATAACATCAACAGGAAACACGTATGATGTTGAAATGGAATTTAAAATTCTAGATGAAAATCCAGGTAAAAAGTCAACACAAACTGCAAAAGATAAAATAGGAGAAAATGTATATTATTCAGTATTTACATCACAAATAAATGAAGCATTAAATAGTGATAATGCTGTATATTATTTAAAAGAGGGAGACATAATTACAGTTACTGTAAAAAATACAAATTTGACATTATCTCAATCATTAAAGAATTTCTTTTATACTATATCTGGAAATGACACATATACAATTGCTGCATCAAGTGGAGGGCTTATATTAACAACAGGAACTCAAGTTAAATAAAAGTTGAAAAAAGCAAAAATAAATGTTATAATGTAAAAAGAGTTAAATTTAAGGAGGAAAATTAAATGAGTGATACACTAATAACAGTAATTGCAATAGCATTAGCAGCAGTATTAATGTTCGTTTTTCCATTAATGACAATGTCTGATAGAACAGATGATGTTTCTCAATTAGCAGTAGAAACAGCAACAACAGACTTTGTTGATGAAGTAAGAACGACAGGAAAAATTACACCAGACAAATACAGTAAATTTATTGAAAACATAGGTTCAACAGGAAATACTTATAACGTAGAAATGCAAGTACAAGTTTTAGACGAAAACCCAGGTAAAAAAACAACACAATCTCAAAAAGATAAAATAGGAGAAAATGTATATTATTCAGTATATACATCACAAATAGAAGACATTTTGAACAGTAATAAAAATTATAACTTAAAAGAAGGAGACTTATTTTCAGTAAATGTTAAAAATACAAATCAAACATTAGCACAACAATTGAAAAACTTCTTCTACACTGTAGTTGGAAATGATACATATACAATTGCTGCATCACATGGCGGAATGGTAACAGCAACAGGAAAATAATATAAAACTAAAGTAGCTTGTAATTGTCTATATTACAAGCTATTTTAAATAATACAAGCCATAATAAACGAAAGGGAAAAATATGAAAATACAAAGCTTAGCAATAATGTTTATAATTTTAATATTACCAATATCAATGGTATTAGCATCATATACACAAAGTAGGGTAACAACAATAAGCTTGCAATCTAAGTATGATTCAAAATTAAAAGATGCAACATATGATGCCTTAAAAGCATATCAATTAAATAGTTTAACAAGTGATACATCAGATTATACCAATTCAAAAATCCGTGATATAAAAGCATCTGTAAATACATTTTTTAATTCTATAGCGACAAACTTTAGTACAGCAGGTTATACAAAAACAACTTTACAAAATTATGTACCAGCCGTAGTATATACAATGTATGATGGTTATTATATATATTCTCCATATAAAAATACGTGGGGGACAATAGAAAAAGATCAAATTCCAAAACAAGATTCAGAAACATATGAAGATGGAACAACTTTATATGGTCTAAAACCTTATGTATATTATAGTTGTAGATATGTAAAAGGAGACCTAGATGTTGTAATAACATACTCATTAGATAATTATATATCAATTCAAGGAAACAAAGGAAATACCACAATAAGTAAATATGGTTACATATTAGATGGCGTTATAGTAAAGGGAGAAACAGTTACATATAATGGTATACAAATTGATAAAGAAACAGCTTTAAGTGAAAATATTATTGTAGATGGAGTAGAAAAAACATTACCATGTATAAGAAAAAATGGAACAAAATATTATAAAGATGGTAATAAAATATTTTCAGTATTAAATGGTAAAAGTATAGTTCAAAATGGAATAGATGCAAATGAATTTACAAGTAATACAAAGGCAAAAGAATATTACAAACAAGCAAATGAATTAAAACAATATATATATAGCATGGGAATAAATGAGTTAAGAGTAGGTGATGCTGTTAATATAGATGGAACAAAATTCGATAATGATACATTTCAAACTTTAAATAATGGATATATATTTGATTTTGGTAATGGAATAGAAAAGGAATCTTCTAATTTTAATACACATAGAAGAGATGTTATAAAATATTCAATAGAAAGAAATCTATCAATAGCAATATCAAATTATAATAAATATTCAGGAGTTAGTGCAAATTTCCAAATGCCAAAACTAAAAGAAACAGATTGGGATGTTATAATGAATAATATATCAATAATAAGCTTTTTACAAGGATTGAGCATAGGTGGGAAAATTTATAATGGTTATTCAGTTATAAGCAATACTAAAAATTCAGATGTGGTATCAGAGGATTCAATATATATAAAAACAAAAAATGACTCAACAATACATAGAGTTACAGAAAAAGAATTAGATGCTACAAATGCGGTAGGAGTATACAACATAAATTTAGAAAGAAAATCAGGAGAAGATTCATCAGGAGCAACAAAGTATTATTTTCCAATAGAAGGAACACTATCATATGATTCAATTGTAGAGCAAAATAAGATTAGTGATAAATATAATGGAAATATGTATGATTATCTAGCATATCTGACATCATTGGGAACGGAAAATGAAAAAAATTTAGTCAAAGTCTATTACACAGCTTTAGCACGTGAAAGATATGGAATGTATAGACCAAAATTAGAAATATAACAAAATCAAAGAAACAAATTAAAATTTTCAAATTTGTTTCTTTTTTTATGCTAAAAATATACATATAACAAGGAATAAAAAAATGTAAAAAGTGAATAATAAAATTAAATAAACAAAAAGGAGAAAACTTTGAAAAAATTTAATTTTATTAAAAAAATATTAATTATTTCACTTTTACTAGTAATATATGTTTATGTAATTGCAATACAAGCAATTCCAGACAGTATAGTAATTTTTGAAGGAGAGAATATAGGATTAAAAACAATGCTTGGTTTAACTGCAAACTTAACTGAACAAAACAAAGTAATAGAAACATTATCAAACAATCAAACAAATACAATAAATGAAACAGGAAAAGCAACAGTAAAATTAAGCTTATTTGAAAAAGTATTTGTCAAAAATGTAGATGTAGATGTATTACCAAAAACAACAGTAATTCCAGTAGGAAGTGTAGCAGGAATAAAATTATATACAAATGGAGTTTTAGTTGTAGGAATGTCAGAAATAGAGGGAATGGACAACAAAAAATATAAACCTTATGAAAATACAGGAATAGAAGAAGGAGATACAATAGTTGCAATTAATGACAAAGAAATAATATCAACAGAAGATTTAGTGAATAAAGTAAACAAATCAAAAGGAGAAAAATTAAAAATAAACTTTAGACATGATGAGAATGTAAAAGAATGTTCAATAGAGCCTGTTCAAACAAGTACAAATGAATATAAATTAGGATTATGGGTAAGAGACAGCGAAGCAGGAGTTGGAACAGTATCATTTTATGAACCATCAACAAAATCATTTGGAGCACTAGGACATGGAATTACAGATATGGACACAGAGCAACTTATTAATATATCATCTGGAGAATTTATAACAACAAAAATATTAAATATTGTAAAAGGGGAAAGTGGGAATCCTGGAAGAATACAAGGAACTATTGATAATCAAAAAAACATAGGAATAATTTCAAAAAACACAAAGTTTGGAGTATATGGAAAAGTTGACAACTTATCATCTTTAAAAATAGATACTTCAAAAGAAATGGAAGTTGCTTTGAGAGATGAAATAAAAACAGGAAAAGCAACAATTATATGCAGTGTAGAAAATGATAAAATTGAAGAGTATGAAATAGAAATTGAAAAAATTTATAAAGAAAATAAAACATTATTCAAACAAAAGACAAAAAAAGAATATTTTGCAGAATGTTTTAAAGAATATGTTGGAAATCATCAAGAAAAGGTAAAACCTTTTCAATCTTATATGGAAACAATTACTAAAAAAATACGACAAAATAATAAATGACTCATGCAAAAAGCGTGACTTATGGGTAAAAAAACGATATAATGTGTCTAAAAAAGAAACTAATAAATAGGTTTTGATTAATGATATAAATGCCTTTTAAAATATGATAATATGTTATGGTGAGGTGAAAATGATGGATGATTTTATTAGACCGCCAAAAAAAGAAGTAAAACAAGAAACAAAACAAAGACCAATCAAAGAAGTTTTAATTGTTATTTTGATTATTGTTTGTCTTGCAATTGGGTATTTTGCAGGCTATGTTTCAAAAAAGAATGTTATTGTTAAAAGTACAAATGATAGCAGTATTATTAATGAAGTTTATGATACTTTAGATAAGTATTGGGTAAATACGAATGATCAGGATGTAAATTTAAATACCTCTGCTATTGAAGGAATGGTTGCAGGATTAAATGAGCCTCATTCAAGTTATCTAACAAGCAAAGAAGCTGTTGAATTTAATCAAACAGTTGCTGGAAATTATCAAGGCATTGGTGTAGGTTTTTCTATGGTAGAACAAGGGGCCATGATTACTAAAGTATATAGTGATTCACCAGCAAGTAAAGCAGGTTTAAAAGTTGGCGATATTATCACGAAAGCGGATGGAAATGAATTAGCACAAGCAAGTACTGATCAAGTAAGAGACTATGTGCGAGGTGAAGATGGAACAGAAGTTACATTAACGATTTTAAGTAATCAAAAAACAAGTAATGTGACAGTTACAAGAGGCGCATTAGATACTTCTGCTTTTTATGAAATAAGAAAACAAGGAAATGTATCTTTTGGATATATTGAATTATCAACTTTTGGAACAGATACCGCTAAGCAAGTAGAAATAGCCTTAGAAATGTTTAAAAAGAAAAATATTCAAACATTAGTTATTGATTTAAGAGATAATGGTGGAGGTTATTTAACAGCTGCTACAGATATTTTAGATTTATTCTTTACTTCAGATGAAGTAATTTATCAAATGAAAGAAAAAAACAGTCCAGCAAAAAAATACTATGCAGAATCAGATAAAAAATATGAATTTGAAAATGGTTATATTCTTGTAAATGAAAATACAGCAAGTGCTTCTGAATTAACAGCAGGAGCTTTACAAAGTGAAAAAGGATATCAACTTATTGGTAAAACAACTTATGGAAAAGGAAGTGCACAAACTCAAAAAACGCTTTCTGATGGATCAGTTTTAAAGTATACGTATGCTAAATGGATGATTCCTAATGGAACATGTATTAATGGAAAGGGTCTAACACCTGATGAAGAAGTTGATAATGTTTCATTATCAGGAATTACAACAAAAGATGTAAAAGAAACCTTAAAAGTTGATTGTGTAAATACACGTATTAAATCTATGCAAAAGATGCTCAATATTTTAGGATATTCTGTTGATCGAGAAGATGGTTATTTTTCAGTTAATACACAAGCAGCATTACAACAATTTGAAACAGATAATCATTTAAATGTAGATGGAGAGTATAGTCAAAGTGATAAACAAATGCTGGTTGCAAGAATGATGATTTATATCAATAATCATGAAAATGATAAACAGTATGATCAGTTAATGAAAATCATAAAATAAGGTGGTGAAACTATGTCTCAGTTTAAACTCGTTTCTCCTTTTCAACCAATGGGAGATCAAGTTCAAGCTATTCAAGAACTTGTAGATGGTTTAAAAGCAGGTAAAAAGGAACAAGTCTTACTTGGGGGAACTGGAACAGGAAAAACATTTACTGTTGCTAATGTTATCAAAGAATATAATAAACCAGCGTTGGTTTTAGCACATAATAAAACATTAGCAGGACAATTATATTCAGAGTCAAAAGAATTTTTTCCTGAAAATAGAGTAGAGTACTTTATTTCAAACTTCGATTTTTATCAACCAGAAGCTTATATTCCAGGTAGAGATCTCTATATTGATAAAAATGCAAAAACAAATTATGAAATTGAAATGTTGCGTTCAGCAGCAATGAATTCACTTATTGAAAGAGAAGATGTCATTGTTGTTGCTTCTGTTGCTTCTATTTATGGACTTGGAAATCCTGAACAGTATAAAGAAATGATTTTCTCATTACGTGTTGATCAAGATATTGATCGTAGAGAATTATTGACATTTTTAGTCGATCGTCAATATCAAAGAAATGATATTGAACAAACTAAAGGAACTTTTAGGGTTCGTGGTGATGTTATTGAAATTGTTCCAGGACATAGTGAAAGTTATTTGATTCGTATTGAATTATTTGGAGATACAGTAGAACGTATTTGTGAAGTAGATCCCCTTACAGGACATATTTTAGGCTCTTATAATACGTATACTATTTATCCTGCTTATGGATATGTTACGAAAAAGGAACAAATGTTAAAAGCTTGTGATACGATTTCTAAGGAATTAGAAGAACGATTACAGTATTTTAAAGATGAAACAAAGCTATTAGAGTATGAACGTCTTGATCAAAGAACGAGACATGACGTGGAAATGTTAAGAGAAGTGGGAATGTGTCCAGGAATTGAAAATTATTCACGACATATCGATGGACGAAAAGCAGGTCAAAGACCTTATACATTGATTGATTATTTTCCTAAAGATTTTTTACTTGTCGTAGATGAAAGTCATGTTATGCTTCCACAAATTAGAGGAATGTATAATGGGGATCGTTCTCGTAAAGAAACATTAGTAGAATATGGTTTTAGACTTCCAAGTGCTTTGGATAATAGACCACTTGTTTTTGAAGAGTTTGAAGATTTGATTCATCAAGCTATCTTTGTTTCTGCAACGCCAGGTGATTATGAACTAGATAAGGTTCATCATCAAGTTGTTGAACAAATTATTAGACCAACAGGGCTATTAGATCCAATCATAGAAGTAAGACCTATTGATGGTCAAGTAGATGATATTATTGATGAAATTCATCAACGTATTGAAAAAAATGAACGTGTATTGATTACCACACTTACTAAAAGAATGGCAGAAGATCTCAGTGCTTATCTTGTAGAACTCGGGTTAAAAGTTGCTTATTTGCATAGTGATACTAAAACATTAGAAAGAACAGAAATTTTAAGAGATCTACGTCTTGGAAAATATGATGTTTTAGTGGGTATCAACTTGTTAAGAGAAGGATTAGACTTACCAGAGGTTTCTCTTGTTTGTATTTTAGATGCTGATAAGGAAGGTTTTTTAAGATCGGAAAGATCATTGATTCAAACTATTGGACGTGCTGCTAGAAATAGTCATGGTAAAGTTATTATGTATGGTGATAAAATTACTGATTCTATGCAAAAGGCCATTGATGAAACAGCAAGACGTCGTGAAATACAAGAAAAATATAATAAGGAACATGGTATTATTCCTCAAACAATCAAAAAGGAAATTAGAGAAGCTATCCATGGACAAGAAAATGTGGATGAAGCCATTTCTCTTGTTAAAAAGGGTAAGAAAGTGAAGAAGAAAGATAAAGAAACACTTATTAAAGAACTTGAAAAACAAATGAAAGAAGCAGCTAAAGCACTTGATTTTGAAAGAGCAATGGAACTTAGAGATATGATGTTGGAGTTGCAAGGTGAAGTTTGAGTTTAATCATTTAGAAAAAAGTGTTTTAGATTCTTTATCTAAAAAGGGTCGAGTTTATCTTGTAGGTGGTATTGTTAGAGATATGGTGATGTATCAAAAGGTGGATTACCATGATGTAGATGTAGAAATCTATGATCTAGAAATAGATGAGATTATTGATATTTTATCTCAATATGGAAAAGTAAACGAGGTAGGTAAAAGTTTTGGTATTTTAAAATTGGATTGTTTACCAAATTTTGATTTTGCTTTACCTCGTATTGAAAGAAAGAAAGGACAAACACATCGAGAATTTGAGGTAGAAGTTCATAAAGATTTAGATATGAAAACAGCATGTTGTAGAAGAGATTTTACAATCAATGCAATGATGTATGATTATCAAAATGGAAAGCTGATAGATTATTATCAAGGACGAGAAGATATTAAAAATAAATGTTTAAAAATGGTTGATGAAAAAACATTTTATGAAGATCCTTTAAGAGTATTAAGATTAGCTCAATTTATGTCTCGTTTTGAATTTCAAGTGGATTTAAAAACAAAAGAGATTTGTCAAAAAATGGTCAATGAAGGAGTTTTACAATATTTATCTTTAGAACGAATTCAACAAGAATATAATAAGTTATTGATGTCTTCACATCCGTCAATGGGTTTAAAATTCTTATTAGAACTCAATGCTCTTA
>ERZ837380.1770-NODE-1770-length-25703-cov-5.160441_pt1 | contig 25703 bp, 17 predicted proteins | sample MGYA00519685_ERZ837380 | MGnify/ENA primary metagenome ERZ837380 (study PRJEB31850, sample SAMEA3708817) | human gut metagenome | biome: human gut; feature: human-associated habitat; material: faeces | place: China | collected 2014 ...
TCCGTTCCTCGCCTTTCTTGGGCCTTCCCAGCGCAGGGCCGGACAGCCGGATACCTCTCTCTTAGCGGTAGCGGAGATTTTCGCGGTTTGGGTCGCACAAAGGGTTGACTGACACTGTCGATCCGGTCCGGAACACTGTGGGTACCTGGGACACCCTTGCTCTTGGCTATATCCTTCCCGCTGTCGGGCGGATTAGGGACTTTCACCCTTTGAAACATGCGCCCGCTGGGCGCACATAAACACATCCCTCTGGGCCAGTCGATGTGACATTGCCCAGAGGGATGCCTGTATTCCTTGCATTACAGATGTCGAGGCATAGTAGTGGTATACTCGTACTTATCCCCGGCGTGGTAGCTGATGACATAGTACAAGGCGGTGCCGTCCTCCAGATGCATCAAAGATGTTATTTTCAGCACGGCGGAGGTATTCTTCAAATCCAGGAGCTTCTGCACCGTAGCATCAGCCATGGTGGCTTCAATCCGCATTTCTATCTGATCCATGTGTAGATGATAGTCATCCTCGTATACCCGGTATAAGGAAGTATCTTCCAGCAAACGGGTGTGCAAGTTGGGGCAACACCGCTGCCGGATGTAGGCTACCTCGTATGCCATTGGAATATCGTCCCCTCGGCGAACTCGCTTTAACCGGTAGACCTTCTCCTCTGGCGCAAGGCCCATCGCTGCCACCACTGCCGATGGGCACTCCGTCAAGATTTCAATGGAACGAATTTCTGAGGAGGGCTTCTTTCCCAGCCGTTCCATTTGCTCCGTAAAGCTCTCGTGGTATCGGGCAGCAGCATATTCGGTTTTTTTCTCCCGGACAAAAGTTCCGGCAGAGACTTTCCGGATAATATAGCCTTCCGATTCCAGCATGGCCAGAGCCCGGCGAATCGTCTCCCGGCTGACACCGTAGCGTTGGCGCAGCTCCATTTCCGTCTCCAGCCGGCTGCCGGGAGCCAACTCTCCGCTGTCAATCCGCTGCCGCAGTTCCCCGTAAATACGGCAGTAAGAGAAATTGTTTGCCATGGTCATACCCCCTTCTCCCCTATTATACCTGATTTACCCAGATGGTGCAAGTGCAATTCCGCCCCGGAAGATTTTTCCGGGGCGGAATTGCGGGCTATGCGTTCAGCACTGTCCAATGCATACACCTATCTTAAAAAGACAAGAACTCCTTCACTGCATCCTGGGCAGCTTTTTCCACCATCTTGTCAATGGAAGTACCGATAACCAAGATATTGACCTTGGTATCCTGGAATGCCCGGAAATTGGTGGCATTGATACCGCCCTCTGCCAGAGTGGGAACGGTGACAGACTCTACCAAGGCCTGGAGTCGCTCCTTCACCTCTGGATGGATTTCCCCGGCTGCCACTCCTTCGTAGCTCATGCCGGTCATCAGGCCAATCATATCCGTGCCTACCTCCTGCATCTGCTTTGCCACCTTGGCAACCTCCTCCGGCGTTTCCGCAGGCAGACCAAAGGTGTGTAAATCCGAATGCTTACCGATGTAAGCATCCACCAGCAGGCCATAACTATGTGCCTTTTCCACCAGCTCTGCCAAGTCCTCAATGCAGGACTTATGGGTGTGCAGACCGTCAGCACCAGCGTGGGCCATCATCGCAAAATCCTCATCCTTCAGGGGCATGGGTACAACCTCTGTAAAGCCGCCGGGGATGCCCACGGTGATATAGGTACCCCTGGGGCAAACCGCCCGTACACCTCTGGTAACCTCCGCCATCTGGGCTACGGTAATCTCGTGACGAATTTGCTCGGCATCATGCATAGAGGTTACGCCTTTGTACCCCCGGGCCAATGCCACAGCAGGGTGGTTCGGCTCAATCATGGTCACACCTGCATCGCATACAGCTTTGGCAAGGCGGGAGTCGTCGCCGGTAATACCGGTGCTGAGGATGGTATGCCCGTTGCCCAGTTCCAGTGCCCGAGTCACTTTGGCACGGGCCATTTCCATACGCTTGCGCATATCGTTGCGAATCATCATAATCGTTTCCTTCTTTCTAATTCTTAGTTTTCTGAAGTGCTTTTGGTGGCTTTATTGGCAAATGCGGTGATAACAAAAGCCAGAGCCATTGCAGTCACCATACAGATGGCGAAGTACACACCCTTACCGGGGTTGGTCATAAAGGGGGCACTGAAGGTAGGAACATAAGCCGTGCCCTTTACATCGAACAGTCCTACCAAAGCGCCGGAAACTGTAGAGGCAATTAATGCACCAGTAAAGACTACCTTATTAGAGAACATGTAGGGGTAGGCAGCCTCTACAAATGTGCCAAATCCAATGTTGATAATGAATCCGGGCAAGGCAGCGCTGGCATCACTCTTCTGCCGAGGGAATATCACATTTGCCAGGGTAATACCGGCAGAAACCATAACCAGCCCCGTCATATCGATCGCACCCAGGAAGCTGAAGCCTGCGGCTTCCATTTCCAGGAGCACAATGGGAAGAATTGCTGCATGGTACACACCACCAATAATGGCAGGCCAGATCAGCAAACCTGCCAAAGCACCAGCCAGCACGGGATTAAATGCAATGGCGGCCGCAATCACATCGTTGATGGCATTGCCCAGCCACAGAGCTATAGGTGCCAGCAGATACATGCCGATAAGCCCCGCTGCCAGACCACCTAAGCCACCGGCTGCAATGTTCGCAGTGGTGCCGGGAACTTTCCACTTAAAGCAGGCTATGGCAATATAGTATGAGAACACGCCGGCGAGAATGCCTGTTGCCAAGCCTCCAATCAAACCACCTGCTGTACTCATAAGGCCTGCTACGATACCGGCTACAATACCTACCTCATCCAAGCCGGAAATCTGCTTAGCGGCAATGGCTGCTACAATAACAGGGATTGCACCTACCAGGGTGTTGAATACTTCCTCCAGACCGCTAAGGCCGGGAATTTTACTCAGTGCCAGGGTTAATGCCATTGCAATAAAGCCGGGAAGTGAAGCCATCATGATGCCCCGGAAGTTAATCCGTTTCCAGATGTTCCCCTCCTGTGCCTTTGCCCCGGCAGACGAGCCGATAATTGGTGAATACTTAATGCCCCATTCCTTGGCAAGAGCGGACAGGAACGCCACAGCCCGGGTGCGGTTGGTGGTGCCGGTGGTACCGGAGGCGGAAATTACATTGCAGCCCATTTTTTGGCAATGTCCCATAGATGTTCCGCCAGTACCTACGCAAGGCAGTTTCTTGACGGCGGCTGCAGTAAGGGACGTCTGGTTGATTCCCTTGGGATCACAGCTCATAAGAACAATGCCGTCAATTTCTCCGGCAGCGATTTTTTCTGCCAGTTTTTGGTCCACATCTTTAGCTTCCTGGTTTACAACACTTAAGGGATTTTCCTCCCCGGCAGTAACAGTTCCCTTTTCATCCAAAGTGTACAGCCTGGCGGGAGTATCCTGGGGGATGTTGTCCATAGAGCGGCTTGCACCAATAAACTCCACAAACCCCACCTCTACTCCGGCAGAGCTTGCCTGGGTAAAAATTTCCCGCAGCAGTGCCTGAGGATCGTTGCCGCCCTGCATATACAGGTTGCCGCCGCTGGATCCAATGATTGCGATTCGTTTCATGTGTGCCATCCTTTCTTTGTCTTACCCAGAAGGATATCTTTTCTCCTCGGTTCTGGCTTGGTCCGGTTTTGCTTGCATATTTATTGTACTTTGTCCGGACATTAAATGCAATCCGCAAAATAGCTAATCTTTTGTGAAATCATATGTGTAACATGTATAACAACATTTTCCCTGTTAGAATTACAATATATCATATGCTAAGTACAATTTACAGCAATCTTTACAGTGCCTTTGTACTTTTGCATCGCATCGCATTGTCTGTACATTGCTTGCGCTAAGAATTATAAAACTTCAGGCATCTAGATTAATGTCTACTGAACAACCCTCAGTTTTTCGCACGGTTGCAAAAAGCCGAGCAGCCAATCCAGAAATTGTAAAAAAGCGTACTGAATCTTTCGCAGATTCAGCAGCAGAATGGACAGAGCAACCACATGCGCAGCTGTATCTTCCAGCTTCGCCGTCACCAGACCCACTCCACATTTCCGCTTTCCCAGGCTGAATTGGAACACAAGAAAAATAATGCTTGACAAACGAGAAATCTATGCTATTATAAACAAGTTCCGACAAGAACTGAATATCTGGGGGAATTCCCGAGTGGCCAAAGGGGACAGACTGTAAATCTGCTGCTTATAGCTTCGGTGGTTCGAATCCACCTTCCCCCACCAAACATAAGAAATCCGAACTTTTTCCCTGTAGGGAACGGGTTCGGATTTCTTGTTTTTATCAGGGATATTTCCTATTAAATGCCGATTGGAAATCCAGACGGCGTAACCCAAGCAAACAAGTTTTTGACCAAAGGTCCCCCAAAAATGATCCCAACTAGCAAATCGTACTATTCCAAGAAACACTAAAAAGTTAGAAAAATACCCGGTATTCAGCCAGAATGCCGGGTGTTTTTGCAGTTGCGAGCACATGACTCAAGCCTATGGCCTCTGGCTTATGAGCTGGTTATTTTATCGAGTAAATAGCGAAAAATAGTTTGAAAGTGCATGAAATAATAGGAAATAGCACGATTTACATGTTGAAAAGGTTCACTGGCTGTTGGCTGATTTTATATAACCTATCCCCAAACTATCCCCAAGGAATTTGGCGGAAAAGTTCGGACAACCAGGAAATGCGCTTTTAAGATTCTTGCTGCTATTCAAATCCATAGGACTTTTCCATAGTCCTCAGTAATTGAGATGGTGCTTTTGGGGGCGTGCTATATGAAAAGTCACTGACAGCGGGGAGGAATGATTTCCTTCTGCTGGTTTGCTCATTGATCGTAGGGAATTCGGAAGTAATCCAGATACTTCTTGAATCTGTCCTGTGCAGATAGGCAGGTATCGCGCAAATAACCGCGTTCATTCCGCCATTCCTTCAATCCGCGGTAGTAGAACATTTTGAGATCATCCTCTATGATGAACGGTACGATGTTGTTCCGCAGACATTCTTTGAAAAGCAGCAGCCTTCCTACTCTGCCATTGCCATCCTGGAAAGGGTGGATGCGCTCAAAGCGATAGTGGAAGTCCAGCAGGTCGTCAAATGTTTTGCTTTTCACCGCATTGTATTCAGCAAGCAGTTTTTTGATCTCTGCACTGACATTTTCCGGTTCAGTAGTATCCATCCCGCCGACCTCGTTGGGCAGCTTCTTGTAATCGCCCACGGCAAACCAGTCAAGGCGGGAATCGGAAGTTCCGCTTTTCAGAACAGTGTGCAGCTGTTTGATGAATGCTTCACTCAGCGCATAATTTGCGCTGTCGATAATCATATCAATGCACTTGAAATGGTTGGCGGTTTCGACCACATCATCAACCTTAACCGTCCCATCCGATACGCCGATGGTGTTGGTCTCAAAGATATACCGCGTTTGATCATGGGTGAGGCGACTGCCCTCAATGTGATTGGAGTTATAGGTTAAATCAATCTGGATTTTATGGTAAATGCCGCCGTGCAGTTTTGCCGCTTTCTCGGCTTTCAGCACCTCGAGAAGTGTCTTTGGGGAGTCCGTTTTCTTGTTAATGCGGTCGGGCTTCTTCGCAGTTTCGGGGATGTTCCATGTCTTGCCGGTCAGGAATGCACCGTCGATTTTTCCTCCGGCACAATATCCACGCACGCTGCGCTCGGAAACACCCCATTTTTTTGCTGCTTCCGCAACAGAAATATATTTCATAGGGATCCCTCACTTTCTATACACGGATAGTATAGCACATCATCGGCAAAATATCAAGAATCAATACTCAAAACGGTATACGTATCTTGCCGATATCGGCAACTATACGCATGCGCTAAACCAAATGTAAAACTTTAACGTTTATTGAAAGTTTGAAATTCTTATCAAATTCTTGATCCCTCGGTCAGAATATGATATAATATACTTGCATTATTGTATTCAGCACCAAATAGCCTGCAAAGGAGATTCAAAATGGCTGTTAGTTATAAAAAACTGTGGCATATTCTTGTTGATCGGAATATGAAAAAGAAAGATTTGGAAGAAGCTGCCGGCATCACTCATTATCAGATGTACAAACTTGCCAATGATAAGGATATCACCACCGATGTGATCGGTGCGATTTGTGCGGCCCTTGAGGTGGAGCCAAACGATATTATGGAATTTCTGCCTGATACGATCTCAGAAAATGATAATGCGTGATTGAATGATAGTTTTTGCAATAATATGTATAGATGATACACCCATAATGCTGCGCCGTTTTCTAATTCATTAGGAGGGTATATATGCTGACCCAAGAACAATTTATACGCAATTTCAGCGTCATGGCAGACGGAGAAGTCGACTTCTTCATTGGTGCAGGCGCCTCCATTGCCTCCGGAATCCCGACAGGTGGTGATCTTATATGGGAATTTAAGCGTAATATTTATTGCAGCGAGTGCGGTATTTCCGTGGAAAAATATAAAGATGTGGCCCTGCCTTCAACTAGAGCAATGTTGCAAAAATATTTCGATCAAAAAGGCACATGCCCTATACAGTATGCGCCTGAAGAGTATTCGTTTTATTTTGAACAATGTTATAACAACCCGCTGGCCAGAAAAAGATTTATCGAGATGTTGGTATCTAAACATGAGCCTTCTCTGGGATATTTATGCATGGCGGAGGCTATCGTAAAAGGAAAAGTAAAAAACGTCTGGACCACAAACTTTGATTCATTACTAGAACGTGCAATACATACACTTTATCCCCTCAGCAGTTTTTTGATTTTCAGTGAAGCGAATAAAAACAGCATTGATACATTTAATTCCGCTTTTCCTGTTATAGGGAAACTTCACGGTGATTATAGATATGACTGGCTCAGAAATACCGAGCAAGAGTTGCAACGGCTTGAGGCAAGAATTAAATCTTGTGTGTCAAATCAATTGCAGAATAAACAGCTGGTCGTAATTGGATATTCAGGTAATGATGAGTCTATCATGTCGCTTTTCGAAAGCAATATTGACAACCCAGCATTTCTTTCAAAAGGCCTGATATGGGCAATTAGGAAAGACGGATATGTTAGTCAAAGAGTTCTTAACCTGATTGAGCGCACCAAGTCAAGTGGAAAACCTGCCGATTTCGTTGAGATAGATAGTTTTGATTCTCTGATGTATTCGATTTATCAGGTTCAGAATTTCAACAGCGAGATTATTGAAGGAAAGAAAAATCAATTATTGTCGTGTCAAGAACTTTCTTTTAGTGGCGAAACGGTCAATTCTTTTGTTAAGCTTAATGCATACAAAGCAGAAGGCCGTCCTTTATGTAATGTGTTCAAAACAGATATTACAAACTGGAAGGACCTTAGAAGCATTACCTCTGGGACTGACGTTATTGCAGCGCTATTTAACGGACATATTTATTCGTTCTCTTCCAATGAAATGCTGAAAAAATCCTTTGGTAAACACATTCTTTTTGAAATAAACAGAGAAGAAGTACCTGATAGAATAATCTATAAACAGGATTCAATCTATCTCGGCTTAATCTATGAATTAATTGGCAGTACACTCTCAAAAAAAGGTATGGTCCGTCTGAAAAAAGACAAGTTCTATGACCCAGGCTCTTTAACTTTAAAAGATGGATATCAGTATTTTGATGCTTTGGAATACGCATTAAGTTATATAGAGGGAGTGTTATATCTGAATTTGATGCCAACTGTTCACGTCCTTGATAAAAGCGGAAATACGTTGAATAAGGAGTCCTATCAGTTTCAGGTGAATAAAGCGATTTCTTCAATTTATAACCGTCAATATAACGATAATCTTCGCAAGTGGGAAAGTCGTTTAAATTGTGCTGGCAAGTTCATTTTTGAACATGATGGTTTTCAGATTTCCTTTGATACGCCGGCATTTAGTTTTGGCGGAATGAGAAGAAACGCTGGCTGGCCGACATTGCCAGCATATATGTTTGCGGAACCAATAATGTGTTTTTCAAACGAAGACAAAACCAAACAGACGGTTAGTCAACTGAAAGGTCTTTGCAAATATGGACCGCTCGATTATTCATATTCAAATGATGTGGTTCACCGTCCTGCGATCAGACTTGCTGTTTTGGCGCCCAAAGAAGATATGAGAAAAGTGCTATCTCATCTTAACAGCTTGAATAATACTTCCTCAAGCAAGGGGAAAGATGCTTTCCTTGTAAATTATGAAGGATTTGAACGAGTATATCGTCGTTCCCTGGCTGTACCCACTGAACAGGAAAAGGAACGCTGTATTGGCTATAATGGACACAATATGGCCAAAAAATCAGCCATAGAGTTTCTTGATTTCTTGAAACGCGGAATAGATTGGTTCTCGCAAAGAGTACTTGATTTCGATATATTGGTGGTATATATCCCTAGATATTTTTCGCAATTTCGCATGGCAAAAAGCATTTCTTCTGATTTCAATTTGCATGATGCTGTTAAACTCTATGCGACAGATAAGAGCGTAAAGCTCCAGATAATTGAAGAACGATCAATCAATGCATATGACCCGTGTAAAGTTATTTGGGGGCTTTCTACCAGTTTATACGCTAAAGCAGCTGGTGTATTGTGGCAGCCTGAAGAAATACAAGATAATACCGCATATATTGGAATCAGTTATTCTTATTCAAATGAAAAAGGAATCTGCATTGGATGCAGTCAGCTCTTCGATTCTACAGGAACGGGAATAAGGATGGTTTTACGAAAAATTTCAAATCCAATCTTTCGAGGAAAGAGTAATCCGTATATGAGATCGGATGATGCAAGAACAATGATGACAGAACTAAGAGAACAGTACTATCATTCGAATCCTGTAAGCAATCTTAAACGAGTTGTCATTCATAAAACCACACCATTTATTTCCGATGAAATAGAAGGTATAATGCAGGCTTTCAGAGGAATTGATGACGTTGAACTAATACAGGTTCAAGAATACTGTCCATGGCGAGGTATTCGATTTGGCGATAATCCATCGCAGACAGCATATCCGTATGCTGTCAAGCGCGGATTAACAGTCAAGTTGGACAAGAACAGTTTCCTTTTGTGGACACATGGCTGTATTTTACATCCGGATCTCTGCGGCGGGAACAATTATTACAAAGGTTCACGCGGCGTCCCTTCGCCCCTGCTAGTAAAACGCTTTTCTGGTAAATGTAGCGGAGACATTCTAGCCCAGGAGATTCTAATGCTCACAAAAATGAATTGGAATAGTGGGGACAGTCTATATAAAACGCTCCCTGTTACTTTAGATTTTGCAAAAGTGTTGGCTCGGATGTCGAAACAGGACGAGGCAATTTACGATAAAGCGTATGATTTTAGATATTTTATGTAAAGAAATTGATAATAATACAGCAATCTCAAAATTCCTCTGAGAGAAAATCTTTATGGTTAAAACCGGATTGGCAGAAAGCGTGGTAGAATGCATATTGATGAGAGTTACGTTTATCAAAAAGAAGTGGATTGGTCCCTATTAACTGAAGGTCTTACACTTCCTATCAAAGAACAGGTAGTCTTCGGCTAGATTATGGGCCGTTATCTAGAAAAGGGCGAAGCAAAACCGATCCGTTTAATTTTAGGCGGAAAAACCTTTAGCGCAACCATTCGAAATGTAAAATTTCAGGAAAAGTGGAAGCATAAATCTGATATTCTGCAAATTCGGTATGCCAAGAATGGTGATTTGGCGCATGCACTCCAAGTGGCCTTTTCAAACAGCTACAATTACCTAAACGCGATTCGGCAAAACCGTGAAAGGGATGACCGCCGGATTATTAGACTGCCGGATAATGCAAAGGATTATCTTGCTATTTATACCACGGAATATGATGATACATATGTACTGGAGCCTATTCTTTCAGAAGATATGATTGTTGTGGCAACTTACGCAAAGATGCATTCCGAGCAGCAAATCGAAAATGAAATGAATTTTGAGACAGAGGATCCAACTGCAAGCATTCAAATTTCGGGAAGTGTCTTAAAAATACGAAAACTGAACAAGAAAATTGGAGAAAATCTAAAGCAGCTATATGGCTATCGCTGCCAGATTTGTGGGAGAGTCGTTGGAGAAGAATATGGTGCATATGTTTGCGAGGCCCACCATATTGACTACTTCACAAAAAGCCTCAATAACAACGCAAGCAATCAAATGATTGTCTGTCCCAACCATCATAGAATCATCCATGCAGACAATCCATGTTTTGACAAAACAGCACTCCAATTCACCTTTTCAAATGGTTATGTGGAGCTAATTTGCCTAAACTATCATCTCTAAGCTTAATTCCGGTTAGAATTTGCCTATACACTTCGGCAGCGGTATATCCAGCAGCACATATATTTGCCGTTGCTGTTTGGTAAGTGGGTTCAAAAGTCGTTCTTCCTCACTTCCGGGATATTTTATGGTTTTAATTTTGCGGGAAAATGAGCAATATGCGTACCATCTGAAAGCCAAACAGGAGGGACACATATGGAAATCACCTATACGCTTTGAAAGCTCTAAGATCCAGTTCTCCGAATTTAAGCTCTATACGGGAGAAGCAAATACACAGGAGGCTACATTGGTATCTACCGGCCATAACGATGCAGCGGGAAATATCACGTTTGGCAATCGGCTTTCGTTTGACCATGCAGGGACATACTTTTTCGGTATGGTCGAGAAAGGAATGGAGGGGTCGATAACCAGTGACCGGCACTGGTACAAGGTTGCGGTCACGGTGGGTACAAGAACTGAGAATATTACAGGTTCCAATCCAGATCGCATAACAAAGAATACCTATTATATTAAATCGATCAAAGCAGAGCAATTCATGAACACTGAGGGACATGCAGGCATGGTGACGGAACAGGGCTCGCAGTTAATATGGGGGAAAGAATGGGATGTAGATGGTCTGGAGTATATTAATCATCCCTATCATTTGTTCCTGAGTGATAACGAAGATGAAACCGGAGAAGCCGGAGATAGCGGCAATGAATCTGTTGCTTTCGTGAATGTCCAGAAAGAGAAAACCGTGAATGTAACGGTTCAAAAGCAATGGGCAAGCTATGTGGACGCAAACGAATACTATACCTATTGTGTGACTGTTCAGTTGTTCAGAAAGAATATAGGAAACGAGGCTGCTGGATGGGAACCCGTGGGTAAAGAAAATGTTCTGAATCGAGCCGGAGCATGGAAACATACGTGGTACGAATTAGACAAGAACTATATCTATTCCGTCAAGGAGAAGGAAGTATATTACTTTGATGGCTCCGGAAATAGAAAAGTCGTGTCACCACAGAGCTTTACCACGGAGTACTCGACTGACGGGGAAACATGGCAGGAAACATCCGATGGAGCAGCCTTCCGACCCAATGACAGTGCAGAACCCGGGATCATTCAAGTCCGGAACACGAAAAAGTACTATCCGATGCCCGAAACCGGCGGTGTCGGCTCTGACCCTTTTACTGTCGGCGGGCTGGCAATGGTTGTTCTCGCTGCCGTAATGTTTCTCATGCATCTGCGCCGACAGAAGAAGCAGGCTTAAGTTTCCCACGACTGCCAATTCGCAGCAGAAGCAGATGGTATTGCAGAAAAGGTTATTCGAATTTAGCTGCCGTGTGAGGGGCACAGCATAGTGAAGACCAATCCCCCGTCACCGAGATTGAAAACCCAGCTTACCACTACTGGAAACCAGAGCCCGGCAGCTAGCCGGGCTCCATTTCTTCTCATGCATAATTTGAGGTCAAGGAAAAATAGTCACAAAAGTTAGAAAAATCCCGGATTTCTTTAAGAAATCCGGGATAATCATGGTTGCGGAGGCAGGACTCGAACCTACGACCTCCGGGTTATGAGCTGCTTATTTTTCTGAGCAAATAATGAAAAATAGTTAAGAAACATGAGAAATATCATGAAATAGCGTGGATTATTTATCGAAAAAGTTCACTGGCTGTTGGCTGATTTTATATAACCTATCCCCAAACTATCCCCACGGAATTTGGCAGAAAAGTTCGGGAAATTAGGAAATACACTTTAAGCTTCTGGCCGTTATTCAAATACATGGGACTTTTTCATAGCCTCCAATAATTGAAATCTTGCTTTTTGAGTGGTGTGCTATATAAAAGAAGTTTGAAAAGTCATTGACGGCAGGGAGAAATGATTTCCTACTGCTGGTTTGCTCATTGGTCGTAGGGAATTCGGAAGTAATCCAAATACTTTTTGAATCTGTCCTGTGCGGATAAGCAGGTATCGCGCAAATAACCGCGTTCATTCCGCCATTCCTTCAATCCACGGTAGTAGAACATCTTGAGGTCATCCTCTATGATGAACGGTACGATGTTGTTCCGCAGACATTCTTTGAAAAGAAGCAGCCTTCCCACTCTGCCGTTGCCATCCTGGAAAGGGTGGATGCGCTCAAATCGATAGTGGAAGTCCAGCAGATCGTCAAAGGTCTTATTTGCAATGGAGTTATACTCCGCAAGCAGCTTCTTGATTTCCGTTCCGACATTCTCGGGCGCGGTAGTAGCCATGCCGCCTACCTCGTTGGGCAGTCTCTTGTAATCCCCTACGACAAACCAGTCAAGGCGGGAATCGGAAGTCCCGCTTTTCAGAACGGCATGTAGCTGCTTGATAAACGCTTCACTCAGCGCATAATTTGCGCTGTCGATAATCATATCAATGCACTTGAAATGGTTGGCGGTTTCGACCACATCATCAACCTTAACCGTCCCATCCGATACGCCGATGGTGTTGGTCTCAAAGATATACCGCGTTTGATCATGGGTGAGGCGACTGCCCTCAATGTGATTGGAGTTATAGGTTAAATCAATCTGGATTTTATGGTAAATGCCGCCGTGCAGTTTTGCCGCTTTCTCGGCTTTCAGCACCTCGAGAAGTGTCTTTGGGGAGTCCGTTTTCTTGTTAATGCGGTCGGGCTTCTTCGCAGTTTCGGGGATGTTCCATGTCTTACCGGTTAAAAACACACCGGTAATCTTTCCTGCGGCACAGTACCCACGCACACTGCGCTCAGAAACGCCCCATTTTTTCGCTGTTTCAGAAACGGAAATATACTTCATAGTAAGCCCTCACTTTCTTCCTGATGACAGTATAGCACATCATCGGCAAAATATCAAATGAGTATTAAAATTATAATATTGCATTTTGCCGATAACGGAAGGAAGATTTGTCAGTATGAAAAAGGAGCGATCCCGATGAAAAACAGAATGATTATGCAAACTGAAATGTTGAACTTCTCCGAGTACTTGATTCTGGAAGAAAAAGCAAGGCAACGCAGAAGAAATACATGCGAGACGATTGCCTTACTCTCCAAGGGAGAAATTGACTTAAAAAGGTACGGGTGGAGTTCTCGTTGGAAAATATGGATATGTCCGGGTTCCAGAGCGGTGCAACACGCCCACAAATCAAGAAGTATGTGCAGGAGCATAGCGGACTGAAGGTATCTTCCCTGTATATTTCTAAGGCGAAACGGAAATGTGGGCTGGATGTCGGGCAAAACTATAACCCGTCCAAGAAAGAGAATGCCAAGCAGCCCCACTGCCCGCCGGAGAAAGAAGTAGCGATTAGAGAGGTATTTGACTATCTGGGAATGCTTTAGTTCAGAAGATTTGGGATAATTGTCTTTCGTAATTATCGTAATTATCCCAGGCCTTCAGTTCATTCATTGATCAGATAGACTTTCCCATGTGCTCTTGTAATTGCCACGTATAGTTTATTTCTAGTCGATGGGGCTAATTCGCACAATTTTCCGGTAGCATATTTTGCTGCTGTAGCCTTATTAAGCATCACGCAGACATCTTGATAATGATCTTCTCCTTTGGTGTCTCCCCAATTTCTATGGCCAGATCCATACTTTGAGCTGTTTTGGAAATGTAGCTTTACAATATTCGGATTCGCTAAAATACTATTTATCTTGGCTTGTTCAGAGATGGAAATTATATCGCTTGCTTCGCTACCCATTGCTGTGTTCTGGTTAGAATATATTTCAATGCCCAAATTCTCTGTAATAAAACGGCAAATGCTGGGACTACAGCGCCAACTTTTTACAAGTGATGTCTTGTCAGACAAAACCCCTTGATTTATAAAACGTGCCTCGTAGCTGGGAAAATTATCAAATAGATTTTTATTAGCATTACCGTCCCGACTTGTATCATAGGTGTGCTGGTAGAAATCACCAACAAAAAGCATGTTTATGTTGGCTGTCATAAGTTGCTCAAGGAAAGAAAAATCACGCCCCGCAATGTCCTGTATCTCATCAACAATAAACTCATCAAAATATTTTTCTAAACGCCGTTTCAGTGCTTCCATCGATCCAGTGTGTTCAATTAACAATGCCAACCTGTTACTATAAACATAGCCTGCCGATGTAATATAATACGCTTTATCACTTTGTCGTAACCGGTTATTGGGATTTTTCTCGTAAAAAATGCCTCTAGTCTTAAGCCTATCTGCTAAAAAGGGCTTATAGCAAAATCTATACAGGAACGTAAAATATCCCATGACCCAAATATTTTCTGGCCAATCACCATTGAACTTCTCAGAAATTTTGCGACAAAGGTTGTTGTAATTTCCAACTGTATATGTGACTATGAGCGATCGCTTGTCTCGTGAAAGAGAATCAACGACATAAGTCGTTTTCCCTGAGCCAGCAACAGCAAAGATTACTCTCTTATCCATTTGATGCCTCTCTTTATATAGTCGGGGACTACTATCAGACCATCTTGAGACAGTAGCGCATATGCAGCTTCTGTTTTATTGCTCAGCATGTAACACAAGGCAGGCGAGTCGAACAGCGTATCGCATAGTGCTGGATTATCCCCATAGAGGATAATTTCAAAAGTTCGCTTTGCATCATCAGCCTCATAAAAAATCTTTATATTAGGATTGGACACGTAATCACTATACTTGTCCACACAGTGCTTCTGATAATCTGTATCGTTATCTGTTATGACGGCGACCTTACAGCCAGTTGATTCTGCAATATCGAGATATCGTTTGAAACTCAACCCGCGCACATCGATAATATTGACGCCATCAGATTCTGGGGAGCACCCGGCGCATGTCTCGTAAAACTTCTCCATCAACATATATTCGGATGGGCCTTCGACCAGAATGGCCTTTTTCGCAAGTGCAAATTCAATAATGCTAGCAGGAGGAGCTTTCATAAAATACTTGGCCGTTTCATCACATAGATCCTTCAGCATAATCGGTTTTTCCGTCCCATTGATATGCATGATTAATAGATTCTTCAACTCTAACCGGGTACTAATCAGGCTGTTGTGTGTTGTAATAAAAAGCTGCCCGCTCTGCGTTTCAGATACTCGCTGAATCAATTTGCGAAGGTTAACTGGACTCAGGTGGTTTTCTGGTTCTTCGACAAGAATGACGTCAACATTCTCACCAGAGCGTTCAAGTGCAAAATCTGTCTTTATGAAGATTTGTTTGCCGGTGCCTTTACTATCAATTTCAATTTCATCCTCATAGATCATTAAATCTGACTCGAGTCCCATTGCAGATCCGCTTTTTAATCCAAACGTATAGTGTTTGTCAGTTGGCAACCGATCATTCAGGGCTTTTAGGCTATCTGCTTGGAAGTTGGTCCGCATCCGGCGGTAACTATTTTTGTGATTTGCGCGTTCTTTTACATCTTGCTCGGTGTATCTCATGTACATTCGGCGTACAAAATCGGTGGTTGCATGCTCGGAGTTCATAGTGGAACTATCTATGAGAATACTACGGATTTTCTTCTTGTAGCCAGTATAGCCCTCATCAGCGAAAGTGGAGAAGCGGATCGAGTAATAGTCGTACGGAAAATAACCAGATTCTGCCGACAAAACGGCTGTTATCTCCGCTCGGTAATCTGGATTTGGTTCGCACACCAAGCGAATCCCGTCACACGCTGTTCCGTCTGTGTTATTTTTGCCGCACATTGTAAAATCAAAGTTGTCACCCGACAAGTACAACTCAATTCTGAGAACGGGGAGGTTTTCAAAGGCTCTACGCCCAGAGTTGAATTTTTTTATGGCCTCAATGTTGATTAACCGATCCAGGCCAATCGATTCTACTCTGCGCACATTACCGCTTGCAACCAAATCAATAGCCTCGAGGATACTGCTTTTGCCGACCTCGTTATCGCCCACAAGCATATTGATTCTCTCATTAGGTGTCACGGTGTAATCGCTAAATCGTCTAAAATTGATAAGCCGAATTTTTGTTATAATTGAAGCCATTGTATCATCCTCGCTTTACCCTAAAACCGCGTGGCAAGCGGTTTCATATCCTTCATATGTTTCAAGGCTTCGGATCGCTGATTGTTGCCGCCGCCTTCTGCTACTGAGAGAGCTACTGTTAGGCTGAAGCAGGTTCGCGTATTCACCCTCACGGCACAGCGCAGCCCACTCTCTCATCAACTCTCGCGTCCTAGAGATTACCTCAATATGAGCAGCATTTTCGTTGTCATACTTGGGAATAATCTTATATGGCAACGTATGTATGTGCCGTTTTCCGAATCCGCCTTCCGGCTGAAAGTCTTTAATAGCATCCGACAGTGCATCGCTATTAAGCAAACCGACAATATAAATGGCTTCATCTTCAGTATCTGCAAGATACCAGTATAAGGTTTGGTCAATAATCAGCCGAGAACGATCAAGTGCTTCAAGCGAAATGTAGGCTGCACAAGGATTCGCACCGCTCGCACTTGAGAGTACCAACCAATTTTTAGTGGAAAAGTTCTGCTTGTCTAGTTTGCCATAAATATTGATGGTGTCGTGCAAATAAGTTGCCAGAGAAGATGGGGTATTCGCATCTTCCTCAATTCGGTTGAATATATAGGCTGTACTGGTATTCATCAAAGCTCTGTCAGTATCAGAAATTGCTTTCCACTGACCATTTACTTTCTTTCCAGGCATCAACACCATAGCCGGAGTAGCCATATAAAATGGAGAAAGATGCTTGGAGATAAATGCGTCAAAAATATAGCTTTTATCTACATTCTCCGCGGCCAAACCATTGCAACTGGCTTTCTTCTGATCGTTCACGAGATACCACAAATTGCTTGTCCGCTCAATCGGAGCAATGTCCCAATTCCCGTTTGGCCGCTCTACGAACTCATGGAAGAGGGTAGTCCGGGGGAACATGTCACACCCCTGAGAGAACTTTAATGCATTGTCGCCTAGGATATCGGCCACTTCCACATCGCGCCCCTTATTTGTCCAAGCACTACGATTACCTTGGCGGTTTAGAGTATAGTGCACCTCTTCATGAACTCCAACATCCGTATAAACTCGCCCATCAAGTACGTCAGGTGATGGCGAATCGTCTTTCTTTCCAGAAAGGACAATGGCCTTATTCTTGAATGTATTCTGTGGTAATTCCCATATCGCATCAAATTGTAGTGGCAGAGCTTCATCGGATAAGCGATACTTTTCACTTCGCAATGGTTCGTGGTTTAAGCCGCTCAAAAGGCTTCCGGGCATGACGCAGCTCCATCGAGCACCGTCTTCTAAGTAACGGTTGACAGCACTTAACAAAAAAATTGTGGCAAGCTCCATGTGCGGGTGGGAGGCACCAGCAGGTTTGACGCCATACCGCCGAGCAATCTCTTGGAGCGTAGTCTTGTAAGGGTTATCCGCCAACTTGCTCATTGCCATCCATGGTGGATTGGAAACAATGCAGTTAAACTGTTGTCCTGTCAGTCCAGGCCGGTAACTGTTGCAGATGATAAAGTACCATATACCATTGCGTCCTTCTCTCTGCAAGCGTTCCAGTTCTTCAATCAACTGCTGCGTTGACGGCAAAAGGGACTGACGGTCTTCACCAGAAAGCACAGTTTCGCTATCTGCTTCTACGGCCTCGATCAATCTTTCCACCGTGGTAAGATCAATAGGCACCTCTGCCGCAGATGCCCTCGCCATAGCTAAGCGGTAGGTTTTCGCCATAAAGGAATCGAAAGCCTTCCGATATTCCGGCGACAGCAAGAAAGCAGGTAGGGATACTTCGTGTTGGGCAAAGTGAAGAGTGTATGCGTCGTTAGCGTCATCCGGCATTTGGTGTGTTATAGGCGTAGCCACGAATAACGAATCGGCGTGGTAAATTGGAACTATGATATCTCCATGGTGAACCGAGAAAAGATCTCGCATAGCCATGACCCAGTTAACCTTTGCCAGCATGACCGCTAACGGATCGATATCAAATCCCATAATGCAAGAGAAAACGATATCATCTTTTTCCATAGAATATCGTTCTGGGACGATATCATACTGCCGCCGTACTGCCTTTATTGACTCAATAAGGAATACGCCAGACCCGCAGCACATATCTACAATGCGCGGAGAATTTCCAGTCAGTAAATCCATATTATATTCTACAATGTCTTGGGCAACCCAGTGCGGTGTAAACTCCTGCCCCAGCATCAAGCGATGCTCTTTGTTAGCAAGTTGCGCCAACAAACGGCCAAAAATATCGGTTTCTCCCACGCGTGAGAAATCATAGGCAACCAATCTGTGCTGCAATTCGACAACACTACCAACAATCTGCTCCACATAAGGGCTATTATTGAGCCAACCAAAGTAATCGTAATCCACGAGGTTAAAGATATTTTGTCTTGTGAAATACTCACCGTTGAGGATCTTTTTAATTTCATTGGTATTGCTTATAACTGGCTCTCCCGCCATGACATTAACGCAGATGATTTTAGCGACTGTAACCAAATAAAACTCGTTGATGTACGTCTCAAGAGAAAATCTGCCGTAATCAGATACCCCAAGATAAGCAATGAAGTTTTGCCAGACCTGCTGAATCAGCGCCGCATAGTCAGGCTTTTCACTCATCGCTCTGATAATGGTATCCCTAAATACGGAAATGTTTTGGCTATAAAAGCTGCTATCCACACCAAAATCTGTGACGAGTGTACTGGCATTCAGCAGCCTGGACTGCTCTCGGTCAAGAAACTGGCTGACAAACACCTCAAATCTACGAAATTCATCATCTGTTTCCTGTGACAGATCAACAGCTGCCGTTTGGGTCAATTCGATATTATCAGGGCCATACAAGTGACCATCCTCTACATCCCCAACAATAGTGACTGAATATCCGTACCAGCGAACAGTGTCAGAAAGTACCCCTAGGATTTCTTCCGCTGGAATACCAATGTTGTGCAGTGCTGCACAGTATTCCTTAACCTGATGATATCCCTCATCAAAGATAACCTGTTGAGTGAGATTTTTTTCATATTCAATAGCAGTTTTACCGACAACCGCATCAACAAATCCCTCACGGTTTCTATGCTCAGCAGAGAAACGGACATGAGCTTCCGTTCCTTCCATGTGAGCCTGAATCCACCACGGAGAATCTGGGAAAATGCTAGGAAGTTTCGAGGACAGATAATGGCGTAGCCGATCCTCGACCGCTCCAGAAGAAATCATTGCTTGAGCGTGATGAGCAAAATCCTTGAGTTCGTTATAGTTCATATTTGGCACCCCTTTCATTAATCTTTTTTCGGAGCAGTGCTCTGATCTGCATCAATAGTCTTTCTTCATCAGTAAATGATTCCAAAATAGTGGCATCAATGGCATTGCGCAGTTCTGGAGTAATCTTTTGCTTTTTCGCTATCATTATACCGTGTTTTGAGAGTCGCTGAAGTTGGCGGCGGTTTAATTTAGGAAATAGCAATTGGCGCACATGACTTGCTTCGATTTTAAGTGCGCCACCGCCCATTACCGTGCAGAGTAGCTCCAGATAACACTTGCTCCATGTCGAGTTCAAAAGTGCCAAACAAATTTTAATGGTTTCTTCTGAGCTACCCCAAAGAGTGACAAAGTTCGCATCTACTGCGATAGGATTTTCCTCCGATTGAGGGATATAAACACAATCTGCGGCAGTTGAACTGACACGAGTGATGCAAAGATTGGGGAGATGCCTTGGGGCAAATTGCGGTAGCATATACCAGAACCGCTCATATTGGGAATCAATCTTTTTCTCATTTGGCTTTACCGCACTGTACTCTCTGAAAGATATACCTCTTGGGTTTTTATACTTTTCTGCTGTAGAAATATAGTCGTTCAGTGCGCTTGGTAGAACTTTATATCGTTCTGCCGCGTTATGTGTACAGACGTTAAAATCTTGAGGCCGTATATGATCCTGCAAATATAGCACGCCTGTTTCTAGTGCTTGCGGATTTGCTACAAGCCCAGTTACTTGGCGGCGATTCTGCACACAGCGAATGATAAACTTTTTGGGAACCTCAATCGTTCTCCCTCTCCCAAACCATTTGCTCGTGAACAGCGAATATTTATCATCAGTCTCACCAGTAATCTCGAGATAAAAGAATTCGTTTGCGCCAGAGCGTAGTCCCTGTCCGCAATGTATTCCCAAATCGCTGAGTGTCATGTACGCTTGCTCAGGGGCACCATTCAAAATGCTGGCTAATTCCCGTGGGAGTTGGGAGGCGCTTTTTTGTGACTGAAAATCTCCCGATGACATCCACTTCGGTATACGTTGAGAAGCCAGCATCTGAGGAAATAGCGACACGGTGCTTCTGCTTTCTAGTGCGAAGTCGTTATCTGCAGCATTTACCTTGGTAGTCAACAAGTCAATAAGAGCTTTTTCTCCTGATAGACCATTCCATGTTAAATTATCAACTAAGGAGTGCTCTCCTACGAGTCCTGCGCCTAAATCAATAAATAGTGTTTTCTCGTCCGATGTCTCAGCCAGGGGAACAATCTTCTTCTTTTTAGCAACAATAAGACATGTCCGTACCAAAGCGTTATCGAACCAAGAAGCATTCACGTCCCTTGCTATGGTTAGTACATTGAAGGCCTTAAGTAAAAGATACTGGATGGGCTTTGCGTATTCGCGGTTTAGCCAGGTCTCAGGCACTATCATTGCTAAAATTCCACCAGTTTTGACGAGCGATGAGCATAGGATCCATGATGGTACTGCCATATCAGACAACCCTGAGTAATTCTGAGTTATTTGAAGCAGCAATTGTTTCTCTTCAGCATCAAGATAAGAAAGCTGGTTCAGTAGCGTGAAGAGATTGTCTCTAATGGCGTTTCTGGTTGGCATCACGCTATTATCGTCATTCTGAAGCTGATAGCGTACATACGGAGGATTTGTAATGACCAAATCCCACCCTTTTTCGGTAATGACAGCGTTACTTTGAAAAGCATCTTCACAGATGATGTTTGCTTGGGGTAATCTTTTTTTGCATGCTACAGCAACAGGCTCATCAATTTCCACGCCGAGCATTTGGACGTTTTTTGTGGCTTTAGCAACAACGGCACTAAGCAAATCACCTTTGCCTACCATTGGGTCGATAATGGAACAATACTGCAACTCTTGTGGTAATAGTAGCGATAATAATGCTGCTACCTTATCCCCAGAGAAATACTGCCCAAATCGCTTTTGATGAGAGAATGTGCTACTTGGTTTTTTCATATTATTTGGCCTTTTTCTGAGAATTGTAGAATTCATAAACCTGCTTGGCATCCATTTTAACATCCACGCCCAATTTCATACAGCGGTTGACATACCATGAAAAACACGTGCGGTTATCGAAGCTTGGATCAGTCATATGATCGGTAAGAAGCGAACGCAGTACATCTTTATCTGTTAGCTGTGAAACATGCTTCCTTGCTGAACTTTTCTTGAGTAGGAAAAGAGGATCTCCTTGAACTGATCCATCTGACACCACCTGTTTAAAGCTTGCTTGGGTTTTATCCAGAATATTGGTGAGCACAATTTGTAGTCCCGCGCCAGTAACGGCCTCGCTGAAGGCGTCCCACACTTTTGCTTTCGCTGCATGGAAGACAATAGAGGCATAGTGAGTTGGCTTTAGTACACGGTTGATCTCGCTGAAAACCTGCGTCAAGAGTTTCTGATAAGTCAGAACATCCTTTCCCTGAGAAGCACTGATTATTATCTCATCCTCGCGGCGTGTCACTTTGTTAAGCCAAAGTTCATTGATTTGGTTTACTTCTGCATAGGGGATAAAATCCCCAAACGGTGGGTCTGTAAATACAAAATCAATGCTATTATCGCTTTCTTTCATCTTTGCACTAGAACTATTGCGTATCGTAACCTGCCCGGTACAATCCTGCAACATGGTATAAGCCTCAGCAAAGGGCTTAACCTTCCTTTTGAGGCCAAGGAGAATGTTTTTTTCTACCGGCAGTTTGCTGATATACAATACTCCACTTTGAGCGCTGGTCAATATAAAATCTTTGGCCTTTTTCTTTGCAACCACACGGGTCATCAGAGTGCAGTGGGAGGCATTATAGCTCAGAAGTAGCAGCTTTAAGGCATCAGCTATATTTTCCGCGTATGTTTCCGTCAGTTTCCATAGTTTTGACATTACGATGTAGTTCCTGGCGGTATAAAAGTGGTGCAAATGCGTAATGCCATAATGATAGCCAGCTCGATGAAGTTCCCCCCACTGTATCTCTTGCGGTGTATCGTTGAAGGGATAGTTGTCCTCAATTTCTTTGACACGAGATACATCCGCTTCCGTAGCCTGTCGATCCCAGTTACAGCCGTTGGTGGTACCGTAAATCCATGCTGGGATACGCTTCTTCCGGGATGTTTGCCTCTGGAGCGATGCGTCATAATACTCTTCGGTGGCAAAAGGCATCTCGTCTATATGGTGCACCTTTTTACAGTGAGGGCAAACAATCTCATCCTTGAACTGTACCGGATTACGAGAAGTGCCACGCTCAAAGTAGGAGATTTCGGCGTGGCAGTTAGGGCATACCAACACCTCAGACCAAATGATATATCGGATTGTTCCAGTTGCCCCAGCAGGGTCTGTCACTTCATATAATTTACCGACGAGATCCTGCGCTTTATTTAAAAATCCATCAACAGCCTCGGTAAATTCACTGTTGGTTATTCTACTTAGAATTGTTTTTATCGCAAATGAGGCATACGTCCCGATTTCGTATAACACAGCGTTTCGGGCACCCCACACAGGAGTTACATCTAGGCTTTTTGCAATCTCTTTCATGCGTTTAGTTGGATGTTCACACAAAAGGGCCGCAACACCCGTGCTTCCGCTCCCAGCAAAAGCATCTAATACCGTGTCTCCCGGATTAGTAGTACAAGCTATGTAGACAGCAATCGCCTCGGGAGATATTTTAGTCGGATAAGGGAATGTATTATAAAAAGCTCCAGATCGAGAAGATGGGAGTGGTTTAGTATATAAAGCTTTTATGTTATCCATAAATACGGTTCCTTCCTAGGATGGAGCGCCTTCTTTTCGTAATATGCACTCTACAAAATTTTAGCACAGCTGATGCAAGTCTACTCATCCACAAGCTCCATAATGTCGTCCAATGAGCAGCCTAAGGCGTTGCAAATCCGCCCCAGTACATCGGTGGTGACATTATCATCATGGGTGAGCTTATTCATCGTATAGTGGCTTACCCGGGCCATCGCTTCCAGATTTTCTCCTTAAAATCTCGGTTGATGAGCAGTTTTTATATTTTTTTAGCTTACAGTCATAGTTGTGAACTCGCTATCATTTTAATCTGCTGCATTGCTTTGAGATTTATGATACCATAGCATATCGAAAAAATCAAACAAATGTGAACTCATTATATGCCAAGTAATGATACAAACTCCCTTTCTCTGGATGTAAGCGAACAGCGGCTGCACTTGCTGATTAGCGTGGATCAGGTGAAGCTTACAATACAGGACACATTATTTTCTATCATCAAAGGAATCTTCATTCTTTTTCCCAAGTAGTGACTTTAAATCCACCACCGAAACCGTTTCCAGATTGCGAAGCTGCTCCACATAGTTGCAAGCTCTGCCGGCTGAAAACAGGAAGTAGATGTTCTCATAAAATGGACGGTTTTTTGTCGTTACTGTCTCAATCTTTTGAAATTCAGCTTTGGGAAAGCCTTCTCCAATATCATCCCAGATTTTTACATAGATCGTGTGATCCTTTGTTTCCTGCACATAATCAAAGTGAACGCCGTTGACTGTTACATCCTGCTGCTTTGGGTCATCAAAACGTAAAACTTCATCCCAGTAATAGTCACCATAGTTCTTCTTCATCCATTTCCAGCATACCGTTTTGAAATATTCCGCAACAATTGAGTGGTCAATATCATTCACCAGCAGCTGCAAACTGTCCCCCTCAAGTGGTTTCAGGCAGCGTCCAAACACATAACGAAACCACGTTTTCCAATAGCCGCCTCTGGGATAGTAGTGCGTGCGAACGTGGCCAGCGGTATCTTTCCTTTGCACTGTTTCCAAAAGTCCGACTTTATCCATGGCTTTCAAATACTTATCGCACTTGTTCTGCGGAAAGCCGGAAAACTCCGCAAGCTGGCTGATACGGTTATGCCCGGTTGCCATGCCGTAAAGCAGGATATTGTATGTCTCCGGTGTTCGGAAGTGCCGCCGCAGCTCTGATTCAGCATAGCGGAAATAGGCGGAATTCTGAGTGAAAAGCACTCCCAGATTCTCAGCAAAAGGCCTTTGAAAATCGAATAACTGCACCAGTTTTGGAATGCCGTCGGTAATCGCAATTGTCCGAAGTGCATCCAGCGGGTCAAGTGCCTTGTTTTCAGCCAGCAGCATAGGCACTGTAATTGCAGTCATTTGTATCATATCAGATGGAAACGGCAGTTCCATCTTTGCCCGAACAATCAGCACAACATACGCTTTCTTGGCGAGTTCCGGAAGCGCATTCAAAAATTCTTCCTTATCATTTCTATCGTCCACGTCATCGAAAAAGATGACTGGGCGATTTTTTGTTTCTCCGATCTCCGCGAAAAACTCCCTCCACAGCTTGCACCCGGGCCGGAATATCTGCGGGGCAAATGCCGCATCCAGATTTCGGAAAGAAAAGTATTGCCCGCCATATGCTTCCAGGTAGCTTTGCGCCAAGGAAGTCTTTCCCATTCCGCTTTTGCCGCAGAGCTGCGTAATCCACAGAGATGCTTTCTGCATCCAATAATTGCCGACGCTGGCGTGGAGCTGTTTCGTATATTCTTCAATTCGTTTCATTTTTATCACTCATATCATAAGTTGATTGGATATCGCTCATTGTAGCACATCCTTCAATGTGTTTCAATACGGATTTTGAACATTTTATTCCGTATTTTTAATTTATTTCTCTTAATGTTCGGTTCTTCCAAAACAATACAAGGAAAATACGTCAAAACACTTCGATGTTTTAAGGCATTTGATTTTATAGAAAACCCGTCTCGATGCCTACCATATGAGGGGATAAATAATTTTTCCGGAAAACACCCTAACAAAACCTCATTTTCCCCGCGATAAGTGAAGGGGGAATTTCCGGCGGCGGTTGTCATACCCTACAAAAAGGAAATATTTTCTAAAATATGTAAAAAATCAACCCGTTTCGTGGGCTCCATAAGTGAGAGGGCATTTGCAGTCCCCATGAGTCCCGGGAAAAGCCAAACTGAGATTAAAAATTTTCCCTCTTCATTTTGGCTGAAAATTTCCAGACGAAATGGCAGGGCGTTAAATCACCTCCATGTACCTTGACAATTTCATAATCATTCATCTGATACATTCTCCCCCACCCGAGCCAAGAGTCCAGTGCGCCATGACCATTTTATGCGAGCGACAACCACGGGCCTTAAATGCAGGTTTGCAACCGGCAAGGCGACGACGGCGGGGCAGGACAATGATACTTCTCGAAAGAGCTGGGCGGAAGCGCAGGGGTGAAAC